>FWPV01000756.1_pt1 | contig 92994 bp, 76 predicted proteins | sample 2228371 | NCBI WGS metagenome assembly FWPV01 (sample SAMEA103939776, study PRJEB20133) | metagenome
CTGTGGCAATTTGTTGGCCGATAACTGCATCGGCAGCGATCGACAGTGGTCGCTGCAATTTCCAAATACCTCAACCGGAATTAGACTCTCCAGTTACTCCGGATCAACGCCGCCGCAGAAAACGACGGGGAACCGTATCCTCAACAATATCATCGCCAACCACAGTTATTGCGGCATCGCGATTGAGGGCATCGGATCGTTCAACAATCTGATATCCGCCAACGCGATTTCACACAATTCACCGCTCGGCATTCTACTAAGCGACGGCGCCAATCGTTCGATTGCGGCGCCGACCATCACTCAGGTCAGCGCCACACAGATCAGTGGCACATCCCAGCCTGGATACCGCATCGAAGTGTTCTGTGATGAAGGCAAGGAGGGGCGGATTTTTCTGGGCAGCGTCACCACCGATGCCAGCGGTCAATTCCATCTGCCCATCAGCAGCGTGCCGCCAATGCCTCATGTGACGGCCACAGCCACCGATGCCGATGGCAACACGTCCGCCTTCAGCGCCGCGGTTTGGGTGTCGGTTAAGAATGACCATCAAGAAATAGTTTGCCAGTCATTGCGATTACTGCAGAATTATCCCAATCCCTTTAACGCCACGACGACGATCCCCTTTACCATCACCCAAAAAGGCCGCGTGCGATTGTCGTTGTATAATTTTCGCGGCCAATTGATGGCTGTTCTTTTAGATGAAGAACTGCTGGCAGGTGAGCATTTGCTGCGTTTAGATGCCGGCCATTTGCCCAGCGGCGTCTATCATTGTCGGCTGGAACAAAACGCCCATGTTTCGATGCAAAAATTGGTTGTGCTCCGATAGTTAGATTACATGAAAAGCAAACCTGAACTCTGGAACTCGAGCGGCAAAAGACAAACCGGTTCTGGAATTTACTCTTTAGGGTTTCATGCGTAGTTGGATTCGAGCTGAAATCGGAGGATTACCTTTTTGGGTTTAATAGTGATACTTTGGTAAAGTCTTTTGAAAGGCTAAAGCCTGAAATCCCGGTGGCGGACTGAAACTTGATCCAAAACAGCAGCGGAATTCATCCTTTAGGATTTCATGAATGAAAGGCTAAAGCCTGAAATGCCGGTGATTTCTGATTCGGGCGTTCGCCCTTTAGGATTTCGTGGGCTCGCCTTCAAATAATTGTGACGATGGCAGTATAGGATGTCTTGTCGCCGGCGCTCGTATGTTAAATTATAATATCATCCAAAAGGCAAAAATAGTTATTTGGATTTATTAAAAAAAGTCGTATCCTAACAGTTGAGGAGGATCGCTCGCTGTGGTTTCGAAGCCGTCGAGGAGTTTCTTCCTGACAGGGTATGTTTTTTAAATTTTAATATCCTGAACTCCGGCACTCGCACGTCAAAAATAATAAACCAATGTAGGAATTCAGCCTTTAGGGTTTCATCGGCTCGGGTTCATGAAAGGTTATAGCTGGAAAAATTCGCATTTCCCATATTCCGACACGAAAGATATCAAAACGAGGACAACCGCATGAGAAAATACCGCGATAAAACTCCCGAAGAAGTAATAAAAATGGTAACCATCGAGATGATCGAACGCGGCATCAAACTCGGTCGCAAGAAAAAACGAACTATTTATATCAGCAAAACCTCGGGTGGTAAGGGTGTAGATATCGAAACACTGAATCCTAAAACGGAAGAAGGCCGCAAAAACCTCGAGGCCTTTTTCACGCCGGTGAAGCGCCATTACACTTTTTCTGGATTGGGCGCGCCGGAGGAGAAAAACGCCATTAACTGGCGTGTGCTCAACGTGCCCAGTTGGCGCCGAATCTTACTTTTCGTTCAAGTTGCCATTTCTATGCTGCTCAAAGGTTCGCCTTTCAAGAACAAATTCCTCCGCTGGATGGGTGTGCACATCGGTAAAAATACCGAGATCATGATTTTCGTCTGGCTGGATCATTTCCGACCGGAGTTGATCTTCATCGGCGACAATACCCTCATCGGCGCTTTTTCGCGCGTCACCGTGCACGCCTATGAAGGCTGCGGTCGTTTTCGCTACGGATTGGTGGAAATCGGCTCCCATTGCACTCTCGGCGCCGGCACCGGTCTGGGCATCATTAAAATCGAAGACCATGTCCGTACGCTTCCAGGGACGACGCTTTCTCCCTATTTTGTCAAAGTGAAAGCTGGTGCGATTGTTGGCTGGAACCCACCACCCGTCCAATATGAAGAAATTAATCCTTCACAAAATCGTCAGTAGAAACAAACCGAAACATGCCCGGTTCAAAGCAAATGGCTGATCATTTTATGGATAATCAGTTGATGGCCCTGCTTAACCCAACTTATCTCTCGTTCCACCCCAGAGCGATGGAACGAGATTGAAAATAAAAAACCACAGAGGCCACAGAGAACACAGAGCCTATTTTAGATGACGGAGGTAATTTCATTGCTTATCGAAAAATTACGGCTCAATCTCGCCGCACTGAAGATGTCGAAAAAGTTATTATTATTCCCAAGTATGTTGTTTAAACTTTAGTGGCTGTGCGAAAATCAATAAAAAACGTGTCATGTCGAGGAGCGCCAGCGACGAGACATCTTGAATTACCATCGTAGCAATTATTTGATAATGTTAAACATATTTAACGCTTTTTTCAAAATAGCATTGGTTTTTTCTCCTTCTTTAAAAAATAATTTGTTTTCACACAATTACTTTAGCTTGGACAATTAGGATTATTTTTACCGATTAATACACTTTTTCAACACTTTCTCTGAGGTGAGATAGAATGCAAAAACGCCAAAGGCGTGAGAGGATTATAGCAAAAGAAAAAAATACGCGTCCAACCCGGAACGGGTGACATGTTAAAAATATTTCCATGAGACATGGGAAGGAGGACGTCCCCGTAGTCCGTGTGTACGTGACAATTTTTATTCGACGCTGAGCGTTTCCATCTTCGTTCCACCGCAGAGAGATGGAACGAGATAGAACAGGACGTCGTCAGGGACGACTTTTTGCCAATATTTATTTTTATAAATACAAGCCCAGCTCTCTGCGGTGACATAGACAACTAACCAGACGCTGAGCGTCACCACCTTCGTTTTACCGCAGAGCGATGGAACGAGATTGAAATGCCACCCCCAGCGGGTAGGAATGCCCGCGCTCCGATTCCCACGGCAAGACGGAAGGCGGGTTTTCCACCCCGCCACATTCGGCGGACAAGAATATCCGCCCTCAGACAGAATCAGGCTAAAGCCTGAACAACGTACGACAGCCTAAAGGCTGAACAACATACCACAGGCAAAAGCCTGAACAACGTACGAACGGAAGGCGGGTTTTCCAACCCGCCATAAGCTAAAACTTGAACAACACACTTGATCGTTATGATAATTTTTTAAACATTCTCGGAAAAGGGGGACTTTACGACGATATTTATTTTTTTATTTGACGTACAGCATCACCCTCTCGATTCCACAAAAGATCGATGGAAAGAAATTGAACAAAACGTCGTCAAGGACGAATTGCCATTTATTGCTTTTCTTCTGTAACAAAGATGTCTCGTCGCTGGCGCGCATCGACATGACAGGCAAGAAGTTGTCCCTGACGACGTCACTGCGCCACCCCGACGGCGCTTCCCCAAAGATGTCTCGTCGCTGGCGCGCATCGACCTGACACTTTTTTAGAGGTTTTCCTACACTCAAAATTGAACAACATACTTGCATTTTCCTATGACTTTTTAAATAACCCCGAGATTGATCTTTACAATAAGCAAAATCGGTTATTTATCCTTGATATATTTTGGCCGCTTTCTCAAAAGAGGTCACGATGCCTCTGATCATTGCCGAGCTAAAGCCCTCGTGCTCCATCTGGTTGAGGCCTGATATTGTAATCCCTCTTGGAGTGGTTACGCGATCGATCTCGGCTTCGGGATGATTCTTGTTTTCCAAGAGCAATGCCGCAGCTCCGAGCGCGGTCTGCGCTGCGATGTAGAGGGCTTTATCGGAATGAAAACCAATCTCTATACCGCCTTGAGAGGCAGCGCGAATAGCTCTCAGAAAGAAAGCAATGCCGCAAGCCCCCAAAGCCGTAGCTGCCGCCATTTGTTCTTCATTGATGACCATGGTTCGTCCTACCGTATTGAAAAGCTCTTGGGCAATTCGCAGCGCTTCATCGTTTTGATGGTTGTCGGTCGCTATGCACGTCATCGATTGCCTGATGGCAATGGCGGTGTTGGGCATGGCGCGAACGATCACCGCTTCTTTTTTCAGATGCCTTTGTATCTGCTCAATGGAAACCCCGGTCACACAAGAGATGAGGATGTGCCGATCGACATCAATCGCTTCTTTGATCTCCTCCAACAGCGCATTCATCTTCTGCGGCTCAACGGTGATCAGGAGAACCTCGGCGCGGCGAACAGCCACCAAGTTATCCTTCTCCACTAAAAAACCCTGCTCCTTAAATTCCTGTAAGGGCTCCAGATGACGCCTGGTCAAAGTGATCTGTTGCGGCTGGTATTTTTTCGATTGCATCAAGCCGCGAGCCATGGCTGAACCAAGATTGCCGCAACCCAAAATAGCCAAATGCTTTGTAGTCGACATTTTCGCTCTCCTGATTTTTATTTAACCCATTAAATATTGATGAATACATGCAGCTGCTTTTCGGCCATGATCGATGGCGCGAACCACCAAAGATGCCCCGGTCTGGGCATCCCCTGCAGCAAATATGCCCTGAATCGATGTGCAGTAGCGCTCATCGACACGGATATTCCCTCTTTCATCCACTTCCACCCCCAATTGCTCGATTAAAGGACCATGCTCGGCGTGGACGAATCCCATGGCCAATAGAACCAAATCAATATCAAGTTTGAATTCGCTACCAGCTATTTCCTCAAAGCCAGATAGATCCTCTTTCCAAGCAACACGGCAAAAGATTCCTTCGGTTACCCTACCCGCCTTTCCCCGAAACGCTTTGGTGAGGATGCCCCAATGACGCGTGCATCCCTCCTTGTGCGACGACGATGTTCTGAGGATATTGGGCCAATACGGCCATTGCGGGTTCCAGCTATGGGGCCATTCGGGCGGTTTGGGGAGGATTTCCATCTGGATGACCGACTTGGCTCTCTGACGGTTAGCCGTGCCGACACAATCAGCGCCGGTATCGCCGCCGCCGATGACCAATACGCTTTTCCCTTCTGCCCAGATAGGAGGTATGTTTGCCTGTCCTCCCTCTACAAAAAGGTTGGATTGGGTAAGATACTCCATGGCAAAATGAATGCCTTGCAGGTCTCGGCCAGGCACTTGGAGATCTCGGGGTTGCCCAGCGCCTATGGCGACTAAAATCGCTGTTGCCGAACGTTTTAAATAATTCACCGAAATATCGCTGCCAACGTCCACATTGGTTTCGAAGCGGATGCCCTCTTCCCGCATCTGTTGAATCCGCCGATCCAATATCCATTTTTCCAGTTTAAAATCCGGAATACCGTAGCGAAGCAAACCACCGATTTTGGTGGCCCGTTCGTAAACGGTCACTTCGTGCCCAAAACGACGCAGCTGTTGGGCTGCTGCCAAACCTGCGGGGCCAGAGCCGATAATGGCGATTTTGTAGCCTGTGAGTCGTCGCGGCGGTCGGGCCTGAACCCAGCCTTGGCGAAAGGCTTTCTCGATGATGGCCAATTCCAATTGTTTGATGGTCACAGGACTATCGTTGATCGAAAGCGTACAGGCCGATTCACAGGGCGCCGGACAAACCCGACCGGTAATTTCGGGGAAATTGTTCGTCATCTCCAGACGTTCATAGGCTTCCTGCCATAATTTTCCATAGACCAGATCGTTCCATTCCGGAATCAGATTCATCACCGGACAACCAAAGGAAGATTGGCAGAAGGGGATGCCGCATTCCATACATCGCGCCGCCTGAACCTGCAACGCCTCTTCATCCAATGGCTTGACGAATTCTTTGAAATGGCTTAGCCGTTCCTCGACGGGTTGTTCTAAGCTACTTTGCCTCTTATATTCTAAAAATCCTGTTGGTTTTCCCATCAGCCATACACCTCCTCGGTCACTTGCATTTGTTCATCGCCGTGATACGTTTTTTGTGCCATACGCTCCAGGGCGCGGCGATAATCGATGGGCATGACGCGAACAAAAAAGGGCAGAAAATCTTCCCAATTTGCTAAAATCTGCTCTGCCAGAGGGCTTTTTGTGAATACATAATGGTTTTGAATGTAGGTTTTCAAGAAAAGTATATCATTTTCTTCACTGATGCCTTCGATATCCACCATCTCCAAGTTGCAGCGGGTGTCGAAAAGCTGGTTTTCATCGAACACATAGGCTATGCCGCCGCTCATGCCTGCCGCAAAGTTGACGCCGGTGCGGCCGAGGATGATCACCCTGCCGCCGGTCATGTACTCGCAGCCATGATCGCCCACGCCTTCGACGACGGCAATGGCCCCACTGTTACGCACACAAAAACGCTCTCCGACTACACCATTGATATAGGCCTCGCCCCCCGTGGCACCAAATAAATTGACGTTGCCGCAAATGACATTATGGTGCGGGATAAAGCGCGAAGATTTTGGCGGACGAATAATGAGGCGACCACCACTCAACCCTTTGCCCACATAGTCGTTGGCATCTCCTTCCAGTTCGAAGGTGATGCCTTTTGCCAAGAAGGCGCCAAAACTTTGCCCGGCAGAGCCTGTGAATCTGACATGAATCGTATCATCGGGCAATCCCTTGCTTCCATAGCGACGCGCCACCTCGGAGCTCAGAGTAGCGCCGGTGCTGCGGTGATAATTATGAATTTTCATTTCCATGCGAACAGGTTTTTGGGATTCCAGTGCTTCCTTTACTTTTGCGATGATCTGATCGTCCAACGAATGGCTGAAATCGTGCTCTTGTTGACGGACGCAGAACCGGGGGGAATCCTCAATTTCCTCACAATAGAAAATTTTCGATAGATCCAGACCATTGCTCTTATAATGTTCAACAGCCGGTTCCATCTCCAGCCATTCGCTATGGCCGATAATCTCGTCGAGGGTGTGAGCTCCCATGGCTGCCAAATATTCGCGTACCTCCTGGGCGATGAAACGCATAAAGTTGATCACATGCTCCGGCTTGCCCTGAAACCGCGCCCGGAGTCGCGGATCCTGCGTCGCAATGCCCACTGGGCAGGTATTTAGGTGACATTTGCGCATCAGGACGCATCCCAAGGCCACCAGGGCAATGGAGCCAAAGCCAAATTCTTCGGCGCCCAACAGCGCAGCGATGATGATATCTCGACCTGTGCGCAGCTGGCCATCCACCTGAATGCGAATGCGATCGCGTAATTTGTTCCGCCTGAGGACCTGTTGGGTCTCGGCCAAGCCGATTTCCCAGATGGAACCGGCATGTTTGATGGAGGACAACGGCGAAGCCCCGGTGCCACCATCATAACCGCTAATCAATACCATATCGGCTTTGGCTTTGGCCACGCCCGCCGCAACCGTGCCCACCCCCAGTTCCGATACCAATTTGACCGAAATTCTCGCCTGACGATTGGCATGTTTGAGGTCGGAAATCAATTGCGCCAGATCTTCGATGGAATAGATATCATGATGCGGCGGCGGTGAGATGAGCATCACCCCAGGCGTCGAATGACGCACTTTGGCGATAACCGGATCCACTTTAAAGCCCGGCAACTGGCCGCCCTCGCCCGGCTTGGCTCCCTGGGCAATTTTTATCTGCAATTCTTCGGCGTGAATCAGATAGTCGATCGTCACCCCGAATCGCGCCGAAGCAACCTGTTTTATTTTGCTATTGATGGAATCACCATTCGCTAAAGGGATATATCGCTCTTCGTCCTCACCGCCTTCTCCCGAATTACTCTTTGCTCCTATTCGGTTCATAGCCATCGCCAAGGCCTCGTGTGCCTCTTTGCTGATGGAACCAAAGGACATGGCTGAGGTCACAAATCGTTTAACGATGGCATCGACGCTTTCGACCTCTTCGATAGGAATTGGTTGATGGCGACGGATGTTGAATAATCCCCTCAAGGTGCATAGCTGGCGACTATTTTTATCGACCTCGGCGGTATAGGCCTTGAATAGCTGGTAATCTCCTGTACGCACCGCTTTTTGCACCAGTACCACAGCCTCGGGAGTCATCAGGTGTTCATCGGTCTGCCTGCGAAAAGCATAAAAACCGCCTGACGGCAATTGCGATTCAGAATATAGACTGCTCTTATGAAAAGCCGCCCAATGACGTTCGAGGGTTTCCTTTTCAACATCTTCCAGTTGGATGCCGCCGATGGGTGAATGTAAACCGGGGAAATAAGCGCGGATCAACGACTCACCCAACCCTATGGCCTCGAAGGTCTCCGCATGCCGATAACTTCGTAATGTAGAAATGCCCATCTTTGACATTACCTTGAGCAATCCCTTATTGATAGCGGCAATATATTGCAGCGCCGCAGTTTCGAGGGAGAGGCTCGCTGGTAGATAGCCTTTTTCGCGTAATTGCGATAACGTCTCGAAGACCAGGTAGGGATTGATGCCGCTGGCGCCGAAGGATAGCAACGTGGCAAAATGATGGACCTCGCGCGCCTCGCCTGTTTCCAGAATCAACGCGGTCAAATGACGTTTACTCTTTTTGACTAAATAGTGATGCACGGCAGAGGTGGCCAAAAGGGCGGGGATGGCGGCCATCTCTTCGTTGATGTCGCGATCGGAGATGATGATGGCAGAATACCCTGCATCCACCTTTTGTTCAACCGCCATACATAATTCGTCGATGCCCTTTTTTAGCGAGCCGATGTTGGCTTCGAAGAGCATGGGGACTGTCGTTACCTCTAACCCTTCCAGTTGCGAATTACGCAGACGTTCCACATCTTCATTGGTGAGAACGGGATGGGAAAGTTTTAATTGGCGGCAGTGTTCGGGTGCTTCCTCTAAGATGTTTTTTTGTCGGCCCACCCAGCTGGAGAGCGACATCACCAGATGCTCGCGATAGGGGTCGATGGGCGGATTGGTCACCTGGGCAAACCGCTGCTTGAAATAATTGTACAACAATTGTGGCTGTCGCGATAGCACCGCCAGAGAGGCGTCGTTACCCATAGAACCCACTGGTTCCTGAGCATTTTGCACCATGGGGAGAATGATCATCTTGAGATCTTCCAGCGTATAGCCGAAGGCCTTTTGTCTTTCCACCAGTCTTTTTTTGTCCAATCGGATTTGATATGGAACTTGCAGTAGGCCTTTCAATTCGATTTTATTTTCATTCAACCAGCGGCGATAGGGTTTCCAGCGCGAGACCGATGCCTTGATCTCGGTATCTTTGATGACCCGCTGACGCTGGGTGTCGACTAGGATCATCTTCCCGGGCATGAGTCGGCCTTTTTCTCGTACATCCGCAGGGGCGATGGGCAGCACCCCTGTTTCCGAGGCTAATATCATCTGACCTTGGCGGGTGATCGTATATCGGCCAGGGCGTAGGCCATTGCGGTCGAGGTAAGCGCCTATTTTAACTCCATCGCTGAATATCAATGCTGCTGGTCCATCCCAAGGATCCATGATCGTCATATGATATTCATAAAAAGCGCGCAAATCATGACTGATGTGATAATCGAATCCGAAAGCCTCAGGCACCATCATCATCATCGCATGTTCCATGCTGCGGCCGCCCTGAACGAGCAATTCGAACACATTGTCGAAGCAGGCCGAGTCGCTGGCCGTGGGATCGACGATGGGAAAGATTTTCTCGATGTCCGATCCGAATAGCGGCGAGGCGATCGTATGTCTTCGATCTTGAATCTTGTTGATATTGCCGCGCAAGGTGTTGATCTCGCCGTTATGGGCGATGAAACGAAATGGTTGTGCCAAAGGCCAAGATGGAAAGGTATTGGTGCTGTACCGTTGATGCACCAATGCCATGGCGCTGACAAAATCCTTGTCGTTGAGGTCCAGATAAAAGCTTTTGAATTGCGTAGAAACAAACATCCCTTTGTAAACCACCGTCCGACAGGAAAAGGAAGGAACATAGAATTGCTCCTTGGCCCAGCCGAGTTTTCGTGCTTTTCCCTCCAGACATTTGCGCAGGATGAACAGTTTGCGTTCCAGCGCCGCGCCGTTCAATCCTTCAATGGTCACAAAAATTTGAAAAAATGCTGGCATCGAGGCTCTTGCAAAATCGCCCAAAACCGCTGGTTCCACTGGCACCGGCCGCCAACCCAAAAGCTCTACTCGCTCTCTGAGAAGGGTCTCTTCCACCATTTGGATGGCCTTGGCCGTTTCGGCTTGTGGTAAAAACAAAAAGCCCACACCATAGGTGCCCACTTCAGGCAATTTAAATTTTACTTCCTTTTTAAAGAATTCATGGGGAATTTGCACCATCATGCCAGCGCCATCGCCGGTCTTGAGGTCACCCCCAATCGCGCCGCGATGCTCCATGGTACAGAGAATCGTTATTCCATCATCAATAATGGCATGACTTTTACGCCCATCGATGTTGACAATGAAGCCGATGCCGCAGGCGTCATGTTCATATTGTGGATCAAATAGACCGTTTTTCATACTATTTCTCTGCAATTAATAATTCCTTTCTAAATCGAACCAAGATATCATGTTTGATAGATTTTCAAGGCTAAAGAAAACATTAGATTACTTCAATAATATTATTCACCCTATCGTTCATGAAAATCCTCAGGATGCAATGATTGAAAAAATGGGTTGATCATCCCAATTAAGGAATTTTGTTCAACCCATCAGATATGGAATCACTTTTTAAAGGTATGCCGGAACCTATTGGATTCTGGTATGGATTGTCTATTGAACCAAATATCTCTTGTCCATAAGGCGGGGGTGGAGTGGACTTGAATTTTAGGTTAACACAGAATCCGAAAATTGATTAGATCATTAATTGGAATATAATCTTTTTGAAATTCATGGTCAAGACTTTTATTATTTTTGAGGCGAAAAAATGAGGGAATCTCGGGCATTGGTGATGGTCTTTGGGAATTTGCTGATTTAGTGGCGTTTTTAAAGTGTCTTGTTGTGGCTCTACATACGTCAAACTTTAAGCTTGAACAGATGGACGTGAGCGTCCCAATCATTTTTAACCACACTTCGACTGTGAAAATGAGATAAAAACTATTTCCGTGGACTTTATAAGGCGGAAGGGGGTATTCTCGTCCTTTACGCAGGGTGCAAAGATTTAACTTGAATGGTTCGGAAGACAATGGATGTCGTTTTCACATAATTGCTCACCATGCTCAATTTGTAAGGTAGTATGCGCAATGCCAAAGCGTTGTTGCAATTCTGTGGCAGCTCTGCTAATCAGCTGATCATCGCCAAAAGTATCCGTTTTAACCAAATGGGCGGTAAGGGCGGTTTCGGTGGTGCTCATGCCCCAGATGTGGAGATCATGAACCGATGAGACGCCCGGAAGACTTTTCAAATAATCACTAACGGACTGTACGTCGATTCCCTGGGGTACGGCATGGAGCGCGAGGTTGACGGATTCGCGCAGCAGTTGCCAGGTGCCAACCATGATCACCAAAGCGATGATGATGCTGAGGATTGGATCGATCCACGTCCAAGCGCTATACAAAATAATGACACCAGCTATCACAACTCCAACGGAGATGGCGGCATCAGCAGCCATGTGCAGGAAAGCGCTGCGAATATTCAGATCCTTCTTTCCTTTCTCCCAAAATAGCCAAGCGGTAATGGCATTGACCACCACACCGACGCTGGCTACCCAGATGATAGTTTTACTGTATACGGGCAGAGGGGCATGAAGGCGTCTTGGAGCCTCCCAGAGGATGCCCCCAATGGCCAATAAAAGAATTACCGCATTTATCAGAGCCGCAAAGATCGATGAGCTGCGCCAGCCATAGGTTCGCCTTTGGGTTGCCCTTCGCCCCGAAAGATAAACCGCTCCCCATGATAGCAACAGTCCCAGTACATCGCTCAGATTGTGTCCAGCGTCTGCCAACAAGGCCAACGAATTCGATATGAAACCAAAAATCGCTTCGACAATGACGAATCCAACATTGAGGGTTACGCCAATGACAAAAGCTCTGTTTATCTCCTGGTTATGTAATTTTCGGCCTGAGTCCATATCCTATACTTTTAACGGCTCATTGCCAGCACTACTACTTTTTCATTGGGATCTCTTTGTTCGGTTTCGATTTTGACCAACGCCAGTATTTGTTCTTTTTCGACCAATCCGGTCATGTCGATGATTTTACGGCCTAACAGCATGAAGATATCTGGCAATAGTGCACCAGCATCCCCATAGACGGTGAGGTTATTAACCGCTTCTCGGATAAAATTGGCTGCTTCGGCGACACGACCGCTGAACACATCGGCGTCGGCCATTTGCAGGCGAATCACTCCCTCTAGATCAATGACCCTCACAGGTTTTTGTTCTTGGCGTATCAAGCCCCAAAGCTTTTTGCGAAGGTGAGTGGTGGCGAACACTTTTAGCATGGGAGTTTCCGCTAGTAGATGCACGTGATTGGCATCGGTTTTTAGAGAATTGGCTGCGATTTGCTGTAATTCAGATAGGTTCAACGGCGCTTTGCCCAGGTCTCTGAAGCGAAGTTCGGCTGCACCAGTGGCTGTGGCGGTAACACGTTTGCTTTGGCGATCGATATCGATGGTCACTTCGATCGAATCGGGTGCAGCCCCCATTCGTTGTACCGAAGCAATAGCCTGACTGCGCAGTTTGACGATATCTTCCTCAGTCGGATGGATGATGGTGCGTTCCACCGAATCGCGAATGATGCCCAAAGCCACACCGATGGCGGAGATGACTTCGGTGTTTTCGACAATTTGAAATGGCAGGTTCATTTTTCGAGCGGTATAAGGTACCAATGCCGAGGCGCCGCCGCCACCACCCACCAGTTGCACCGACGAGCGATCCAATTTGTATTCTTTGATCAACTGTTCGACCACGGCGATGATTTTATCGCATGCCAAATCGAGCACCCGTTGGGCAATTTTTTTTGCATCGCTGTGCCAACTCTGTGAGAGCTGAGCAAATACTTTTTGGATGCTCGGCATCTGTCCTCGTCCATAGCCGACATCCGGTACAAAGCCCAGCAGGTTGGCTGCTTCGGTGGGCGTCAGGGTATAGGCCTCGGCTTTTGCATGGTCGATGATTTTCAAATAATCCTGGGGGTCGCCTGGCCGTGGTTGGATGAGTTCCAGCGACAGAGGGGAGGCATCGTCTATTTCAGAGAAAGAAGGATACCGCAGTCCGGCAATGTGGGCACTGCGCGGACCGACATCGATGATATGGTCTTTGTGGACGCGTGGCATGGATCCGCCAGCCACACCTACGGTACGGACGTCCAGCGTGCGTAGATACAACTTGTGTCCGCCGACAATGGCGCTGCGTACCAATGGCCTGCCGTTGCGAATCACGGAGATATCGGAGCTGGTGCCACCTACTTCGATAAAGATACCATCCGAAATGCGGGCGTACATTAGGGCTGCGGCCACGCCAGCTGCGGGCCCCGAGAGCATGGTGAGGATGGGGCGCCGCCGCATCTCATTGATCTCCATGATACCACCATCGCTGCGCATGACCATCAACGGCGCACCTATGCCAGAAGCACGCACACTGGACTCGGTCATGTTTGCCGTCTCCAGCATCTTGGGCAGCATCGAAGCGTTGATTACCGCCGTACGGGTACGAATACGCAAGCCATACAATTGCGAAATGGACGAAGCAGCACTGGCTGGCAGACCCATATCAGTGGCTATATGTACAATTTTTTCCTCGTTTTCTGGGTTATCGACACCGAACGATTCGCTGGCAACAATTACTTGGGCACCTTCTTGCTGCAATTCAGCAATGACGGCACGGATACGTTCGGCGGTCAACTCCTTACTGCTATCCATAAACCGATGGCAACAGCGGATGAATTTGCCCGGTGCCAGTTCGATATCGCCCACCTGGGTTTCACGCCGTGCCCGAGCGGTCTCCAAGCCCGAACCCAATCCGATGACACCCACTTTGGCCACATCACCTTCCAGAAGAGCATTGGTCGCCTGCGTGGTACTATGGGCGATTAAAATCACTTCGTCTGGAGAGATGTGACCTTCTTCTAAAAGTTTGTGCATGACCTCCACGACACCACGGGCTACACCCTCTGCAGCTGTGTGGGTAGTGGGAACATAGCTTTTGGTGATGATTTCATAGGTCACGGCGTTCACAGCCACCGCATGAGTGAAAGTACCACCGACGTCGATGCCGATTTTGATTTTTCGAGTCATAAAAATTTGCTGTTTATATTAGTTCAACTCCGCTTGGCTTTTAGAAAGTTTTGTCAAATTCTTTTTTGGGATGAAAATCAAAACACAAACCATTCATCACCCTGGTTTGCTTAAAAAATTTGAGAGTCCATCTTCTCAAAAAAAACATACCGCTGAAACCATCAACCCTATCATCGCCACCACCCAAACATACGGTAGGGTACGCCAGAGGATTTCCTGCGTGTCCAGGTGCAATTCATTAGCAATCCAAACGTTATGGGTGTTGGTGGGATCACAGATGCCCTGGATGGTTCCCACAGAGAGCAGTAATCCCATAATAGCTGCCGTCGGTAGCGAGCCAGAAGCCAGCATGATGGCAGCCAAACCATATCCCATCCCCCATACGTTCAGCGGACCGCGGTATAGGGACAATGGCGCAAGCAGGGTGAAGACGATAACATAAGTCCATGGGGAGGAGGGGATGATGCTCTCCATTGCGGGACGCAGAAAAACCAGCACCGGCCACGGGGCGCCGCTGGCTGAACCGTCGTTAGTGGGGCCCATGATGGAGTTTAACAGCATGCCGATGCCCATCATCAACACCACTGCTGGCATCACGCTCGCCCCACCTTCAATGATCGATTGGCTGAGCATGTTGACGCTCCCCTTGCGGAAAGTGGTAATAAATCCATATATCAGCCCGATCACAAAGGCGGTGATAAAGCTCATTTTCAATATCAGGATCAATATCAACGGCACCACGGGCGTAAGATAGGCATACCATTTGATCCGTCCCATGTAACGCTCACGACCGGTCAGTTTTTTAATAAAATCAAATAGAATCTGCAAAAATGTAAGAGCTGCAAGAACAATGAACCCCCATTTCAAAACCAGTGTGAGGGTTCTCCATAGGTCGGCGAAGAATGGCTTTTCTTTGATCAAATAATAGCCGGCCACAGCTAAACCCAAGCCAATGGTGAGCAAAAGGCTAAAAACAAAGAGTTTTTTTATGGTTATTTTTTGGCCTTCGCGGCTGATTTCGATGGTGAGAAATACCAGCGCCATGATCAAGGAGATGCCGAAAAGGGCAAGGGCAAAACTTCGAATCGTGGTGATATCCAGATGTAAAAGATCGAGGTATAGCGCCCAATTGCCGGCATTGAGCAATCCGCCGAGATGGACACCGATGAGAAAAATGCCGGCGATGCTCAGGCTGCTGAACCCGACCGAAGCCATGATGGGTAACACAATGGTAGCCACCATGATGATGGCGCCCAAGCCGCCCAAGGTGGTGAACAACATGGATATGAGCAGCAACATGATGAATCCCACGCTCCATGGTCGATCGCCCGCCAACTCGGCTCCATTTTTGATGAGATTCTCCGCCACTCCAGATTTCTGCAAAAGAAAACTAAGCATACCACCAAAAATGGCGACGGTATAGGCCGTATGCAACCGCACGGCACCCGCACCGATCACCTTAAACAGCAGATCATTCAACCCCACCCCCCCTAAAATGGAGATGAGTATTGCCATCAATGGCAGGGCGAGCAGAGCCGGCAGTTTGCGAAAAAACATCGCGAGGGCTATGCTCAGAAAAATGAGCAAAAAGCCAATCAACTGGAGAATTTGCAAAAAGGTCATGTATACGCCTCTTTCGATTGATATAATAGTTTGCAAAGCGGTTGATAGAGCTGCAAGCAACATTCACCTTTTGTCATGGATGAGGGTAATTTCCGCCTTTTTATGTTTTCAAAGACGGATGACGCTTGTTTAAAAAATTCTAAATCCATTGCCTGAATTTTATCAATCCATCCTTTTAGGTTTGATAACCAAGAGTCGATCGTTGTGGCATCCAGGCGATCCTGCGGGTGAAAATCTAATGACTCCTCATCGTAAGGGACGATGCCCTGAGTGGTCAACCATTGCGTGGCAGTAAAAGCCGGATGGCTTTGCGGTACATCTATTAGCCAAAAGATGGGCACCCCTGATTCGACCAACACCATCTGCAGCTTGGCGGTTACCAGAGGGGAATGATAAATGGCCTTGGCGGTTTGTCTGTCTTTGATGGCAAGAAGGGCCAAAGCAGCAGCAGCTTCGCCGATGGCCCATTCGATGGGATGGAGTCGATAGGCACCATTGCTCAGATGCGTGGTGCCAATGTTCTTAGCGCCGGCGACAAGATTGACGATGTTTTGTGGGATCAAAGCCCCTAAGGGAATCTGGAACGGTTTGGTAGTGGTGAAAAAATCGCTATCCTCATACTTGCTTTTATGGATGTCCAACCAATAGCTGCCGATACCGACACTATTGGGGAATATCCGAGCGCGGGCATGCGGTTGGCAATCGCTGACGATATCTTGTTCTCTGATCATCTGCAAGGCCTTGATACGGCGCGATTCGCGAATGTACGGAAACTGCGACAACCCATCTTCAGTCCCCAGTGCATCCGTCACCAATCGCAGTTCTGGATATCCCCTCCCCTGGCAGTCGTCGCGCGGGGCTTCGGTCTGTAACCAATAAAGAAATCCTAAACTGAGATTTTTTGCCGCTTGCAGTAGTTGCTTTCTCTCGGTTTCTGGAACATCGATGATACTACCGCCGCGAAAATCGTTGCTATACCAGTTGATCATGCTCAGGTCGAAGGGATAGTGCTGGGGATGAAATTGTGCTGCATCGATGAGCCGGCGGTAGCTCCAGAAACTTCCGGGTGTGTGCTCCGTTTTCGCGAACATTTTATAAATCACCGGTCGCCCGGCAGCCCCTTTCTCGACCTTCAGGCTGTAGGGTTGGGTGTCGCGGTTGTACTCGTAATTTGGTGGTTTGGGGATGATATGGGATTCGCCTGGGCAGTATTGTACGATAAAAGGAAAAGTAAAACTCTGCACATTTTTCGGATTGGCGTGGTCAGCAGCGTGTGGCTCGTCGGTCTCGGAGCGGGATTCGGCGCCCAATCGGTATGCCGCACCCACCAGCGAAAGTAAATCGCCCAATTCGCTGGCATCGAGATAAATATTCGCCCTGATGGAAATAATTTCACCGCTGCGGTTGTTCTGCACATAAATTTCTTTTATCTCATCACCATCCGTTGTCGCCGCTAATAATTGATGCCCAGTGAAAATTTTAACCTGACCGTTACCCAGGAAGGGGTGCATGAGTTCGTATAAAATTTTTACACCCACTCGCGGTTCAAAGGCCAAACGGCTGACCCAGCAATTGCCCGGATTGAATGCTTTTATGGCTTGGGGATGACGAAGCAACGGGCGATAAAATTCACGAATAGCTGAACGAAAATGATAGTAATTTCGCGTGCCCCCAAAGGATTCGATATAAGGATGCTCGTCGAGTGCCGATACACCTTGACTGGAGATTTGACCTCCAATCCAATCACACGGTTCGATGAGAACGACAGTTAACCCGTGCTGTGCTGCGAATAGCGTTGCCGCACAACCACCTAATCCACCACCGGCAATGAAAAGATTGGAATACAATACTTTCAAATTGTGTAAATGTGAGTTTTCGTGAATAGTATCCTGTTTCAAACCCTATTATTTTAACCAAATAATTTTTTAAATGCAAGTAAAAAGCGGGACGAGTCAAGCCTTTAGGAATAACCCATCCCGCTTAAAAATTTGTATCTATAGCGAATGTGTTTATATTGAGTCTATTTTTTTGATGTAAATGTTACCTCCAGAGCAGCGCAAATACAGCTCAGGTCCCCCACCGTTGATGGTACCTTTTAGCTGGGATTTGCGCATTTCCCCTGCTACGGGCGTTGTCACTGGAAAGTCGCTATAGACCTGTCCGCCTGAAGTTTTGGCGTCCACCATGACTCGAATGTCGGAAGCCAGGGTGACGGTGACACCTCCGCCTGAAGTCGTGAGCCGACAGTCCCCTTGAGGTTGTTGCCGAATCTGCGCTGAGACCGATCCTCCCGAAGTGGATGCCTCAATTCCTCCGCCTACCTCCTCAACATGGATGCTACCACCAGAGGTCTCCGCCGTAACCTTTCCCGATGAACGTTTGATGCGGATACTACCACCAGAAGTATGGGCATCGACCCTGCCCTCGACATTGCCTATATGGATGCTACCTCCTGAGGTTCTCACCTGCGCATCTCCCTTGCACCCTTCAAGGTTGATGCTACCACCAGAGGTTTTGCCGTTGACGGGGCCGGCAATATTGCCAAAATTCAGACTGCCGCCAGAGGTTCTGCTATCGACGCAGCCTTGCAAATCTGCCACCGAGATGCTGCCGCCAGCCGTGCGCAAGTCGACGTTGAATTTTTTCGGCACTTCAACTTCAAAGCGTAATCTCAATTTACGATCTTCCCAAAAGCCTTTCCCACGCTCATAACGCGCCGTTACCTCCACACGGTCCCCTTCTTGGAGGAAATCCAGTTTCAGCTCTTTAAAAATCTCTTCCGCACGTTTTTTTGAGGCGGTATCCGCTGAACGACGGACTTTAACAAGAACACGGTTGCTCTCTCCAGTGGTAACGTGGATGCTACCGAGATCGGAATCGATCACCAGAGTTCCACCGGATGGTACGGAAAACGATTTTTCCACCGTGTCTTCCACATCCGACCAAATATTTGGTGCAAAAGCAAATAGGAAAACAGCGAATAATACACAAACAAAATTGGGTTTCATCATTGCCTCCTTAAGATCATAGGTGGTACAGCCTATTCTTATACTATCATAATGAGCGCCCTCGCTGATGCTCGCAAGAGCCTGAAGATCGTAGGTTGTAAAGCCTATTTTTATACCTCATTTACCCTTTTTTATAAAGATATCTCCGCCACTTGTTTTTAATACAATTAAATCGCCCCCGCCATTGATCTCCCCCGTACTATGTAAAATTCTTCCCTCGGTTTCGTCGGTCGTGCTTTTTGTCAGAGGGAAATCGCTATAGATATCGTACCGTTTACCGAGCCAATCCCTGCGGCTCAGGCGCACCTCTGCTTGTATGGTCGCAGGAATCTTTGCCGGTAACACGATGGTGACATCTCCTCCTTTGGTTTCGGCCTTGATGCCATGGGGCTTTTTGAAATCGGTCAGTGTTACCTCGATCTCAATGTCGCCGCCCAATGTTTGGGCTTCGGTCTCAGCAGCAACATCCGTAAGCTTAATCGTCCCCCCGCTGGTGCGTACCACCGACGCGCCTTGGAGATGTCTTCCTGTAACATCGCCTCCAGCTGTGACAGCTACCACGTTGCCATTGCAGGTCTCCAATTGAAGGTCTCCTCCGCTGGTGTTTAAAATGGCCTTATCGCCGCTAAAGGCGGACAACCTTATGGAGCCACCAGAGGTTCGTGCTGTTACTGACCCTTCTAATCGGTTGAGAGCAATGTCACCTCCTGATGTGCTCACCGAAATACGGTTGCTGGCATGGTCTACGGAAATGTCGCCACCTGAGGTTGTGATATCGGCCTCACCGACCATCTTTTGTAACACAACATCCCCTCCGGAAGTGACCGCACGTACTTGCCCGGAAAGTTGATGAAATGTCAGATCGCCGCCAGAAGTGGTGACATGGATGGTGCCAGCCACATTTTCCATGAGGATGTCCCCACCCGAGGTTCGTACATGCACATCGCCGATGAATGATCTGATGGAGACATCGCCACCGATGGTCGCTATGTCAAGATTGAACTCGACTGGCACGAAAATGGTGAACTGCCTTGCTCTGGCCTGAGAGATGTTCTCACCCCTGAGGATGATGCTGTTGCCTTGTTGTTGGTAGGCATTTTCTATTCTTTTCGCGATGGCCTCGGCCTCATTCCGAGTGAAAACAGAGAGCGTTGCTCTTTCGGTGATTTCCACTTCCGCCTTTTGCCAAGATGCAACCGAAATTTCTCCATTTACTCCCTGTATCAGCAGTTTTCCGCCTTTATTGACTTGATAATGCTTTGTGATCTGAATATGGAACCGTCCACCGCTGCCGGTGATGTCCTGACTCCACACGCTAAATATCATCGTCCCAGTGATCCATAAACCTATTTTGATTACTTTTACCATTTTTTTATTCCTCACGACTGATCTCTGCCACCTTTTTTGTTTCGATTTGTTGTAAAAACTTGTTAGCTTTGTAACGGATGTACGAGTTTGTATCTTTTTGTGCTGCGCGTAGATAATTTTGCATTTCTCCTGTCGGCGCCTGTGTTCCTGTTAGTGCCTCGAACGCTGCAATGCGCACTGCGGCATCCGAGTCATAGAGCAAAAGGCGGGTCAGAATTTGCCTCACCGTTTCATCGAACGGTAGCGCTCTCAGCACCTTGATCGCCTGCAACCGCACACCGGTATTTTGTTCCTTAAATAACAAGTATTCAATGGCTTGAATGAATTGGGGATCTATCTTTTTTGTTGGCTCTGCCAGTTCGGCTAAGGTTTTTAGAGTTTGGATGCGCACCGGGGTGTTGGTTTCTTCCATAAGGGCCCGCAACAACAATTCTCGCACAATAGGATTTTCCAGATGACCGCGAAAGGAGATGTCGTTGACGGTATTGTACCTGATTTCGACCTGTCGATTTTGTGGATCGACTCGAACTTTATCCACATCTAAAAGATAAGGTATGATCTCGCTTTGCATGGTACGCACTTGGCGATTAGCGGTTAAAAGCGTATGTAATATCGAATCTTGTTTAGGGTTGCCCCAAATAGGCCAGCGGCCCATCAGAAATCCCAGAGCCACCAAGATCAGGGTAGCGACAATATATTGCAGTGGCCGCAGAACCGATTGCCCCACGATCATTTCGGGAACCCCACGACGTTCAACTCTTCGTTTTTGCAGCTCGGTAATCACCATCGTGCGCAAGGTTCGCAATGTCAGCTGATCGGGGTTTATCGCCGCCAAACCATTGAGGTTGTTGATCAACTCGGCCCATTTTTCCTTTTCCTGACGACAGGTTGGGCAAGCGGTTAAATGCTCTTCTACTGCAGCCTTTTCTTTTTCATCCAACTCGTTGAGCACATAAAAATATACATTTTGAAGATATTTGCACGCTTTCATCATGATCGATCCTCAATATCTTCGGAATAATATGATTGCAGTTGTGATTTCAATTTTTGCGTCGCGCGAAAGATATTACTTTTCACAGTGCCAACGGCGCATTCTTGGATTTGTGCTATCTCATGAAGACTGTATCCCAAAATATGCTTGAGGGTGAAGGCGGTCCGTTGCGCAAGGGGCATGGTCTGCAAAATGTCTTGAATTTTTCGCCATAGCTCGTTTTTCTGTGCTAGCTCCTCAGGGTGTGACTCGTTATTGAGCATGACCTCGATGTAAGGTTGCAACGCATTGTCAGTGTCATCCAGCGAAAACCATCGGCGCATTCTTTGTCGTCGGAGGTAATTTCTACACAAATTTATGGCAATACGCGTCAGCCATGTGTGGAAGCTGCTTTCGTAACGAAAACGATTCAGATTGGCAAAGCATTTTAAAAACACTTCCTGATACACATCCTGTGCATCCTGCGGGTTCCGTAATATGAACTGAGCTAACTTGAGGATGCCAGTATCATGCTTTTGCATCAAATCTGCAAATGCTTTTATACTGCCGCTTTGGGCGCGTTGTATTAAATTAATTTCTGACGGATCCATTTTCACCCATGATTTCATTCATTTTATTAGACCAACCAACAGCTCAAAAGTTTACAATACAGGTGTATCCTAAAAATTTTTTATTCACCAGTAAAAGGGGGCTTTTTATGACTCAGAGGAGATCGACAGCGAGTGGTGTGAAATATTCTAACCTTCTAATAGAGTAAATTATTGGTGACCTTTTTGAACGATAAAAGCTCTTGAAAAAAAGAGAGCATCTATTTACCTGAAAAAGCTCTCGATCGTGTTGAAAAATAAGGAAATGGTGGCGTAACTCATGGTCGTTGCGGAGCAAGAATGCCAGCGGAGGCACAGGCCACCATGCCGAGGATGTGTCCACATTTCCTATTGTCTCTTTAAGATGATTAAATATCGAGGGATATATACACTTTATCTGACATCACACCATAGTTTCGCGGTTGGTAACAGGATGCTCCATAAAAAGGAAGGGAAAGAGAACACGGATGATGCCCCTGACAATAATGATCCATCACGATCACCGTCGGTAATTTGGTTGTAACGTTAGGCCTCTTCCGTGTTCTCAGGAAAAATGCAAGATGACCTGAAAGAAGTGGGTGGTTAATGAGTATTATAATTCATCGTCGATATAGGCCCATTCTTCCTTATCGCTTTCGTTATAGATCACTTCACCTCTTTCGGCGCGCTTTTCAACGCGGTGGTATTCTGCCAAGATTTCTTTTTCCAGTTTGCTGCGGAATTCTTTGGTGATGGGGTGGGCGATGTCGCGTTGCGTTCCATCTTCAGCTTTTCTCGAAGGCATGCAAAGGAGCAATCCCTTTTTGCTCTGGATGATTTTCAGCCCTTTTACCGCAAATTGGTTGTCGAACGTGACGTTGATAAAGGCTTTCAACTTGTTTTCATTCCTGAGCCGGATGCTGATCTCTGTAATCTCCATGGACAACCTCTCTCCCAACTAAAAGATGCCGTTAATGTGTTACTTGCCCATACTACCGACAGGTAACACGTTTTGCAGATGAATTAATTAAAAATATGTATTTTTTTTATTTTTTGCAACAACATTAAACAATAAAAGAAAAAGAAAATCCCCAAACCAGATAACCAAAGTCCGGTCTGGCGGTATATTTTATTGGTCTCGGCAATGAGGGGGTATTGACTGAGAATCCAGACGCCGAAGGAGATGGTCAAGGCTGCGCAACCAGCGCCGATGACCGTGGCGATGGCACCCGGTGGGTGGGAAATCCATCTTCGCCAGCTGCCGGCGACGCACCAGCGATAAAAGCGCAGAAAGATCATAGACCAGAGTAACCACGACAATATCTGCCATAAATTCAGTGAGCGAAAGTAATCGATCAGGGTTATCAATGGTGCCAGTGGTTGTAATGGCTTGGAAATCCGCTGGCGGTCGCGGTAGAGCAGCACCTGAATACGATCTTGATCACGATGGCGCAAAATCTCCATGATCACTTCTATTTGTTGCTGGCGAGACATCTGGTGCCAATTGGGGATTCTGAGCGCATTCCAAACAAAATTGGCAGCGCCATAACCGTGATAATCCGCCCCGCCGACCATCAATAAATGGTGCTCCCTGCATGCCTTTTTGATGGCTTCGATGTGTTTGGCTTTGTAATAAATGCCGCGGGCATAGTTGGCGCTTTCAAAACCGGCGACGCCCGCCTTGATGTATTCGATTATAGGTCTGGTGCGGCGCTTTATTTGGAACCAATGCGCCACGATCGCTACGCCACCCTGTGCCTTTGTGGAATCGATGGCTGCTTCGTCCGATAAGCCCTTGGTGACAAAATCGCGCTGTAAACCTAACAACAAAATATGATGCGTACCACTAAACTCCTGTCCCACCAATATCAGCGGCTTTTGCGGTAGATGCCCCTCCATCTGTTGTTCTGCCAGAGCCAATGTTTTATGATGATGATTATGTTCGCTGAGGAAAAAAGCATCGAACTGATTCCGTTCGTGCCATTTCAACAGTCGTAACGGCGAGACCATACCGTCATAACTATAATAGGAATGGCTGTGAAAATTGACCAATATAGTGTCTACATGGTCATTTTTGATGGTATTGCAGGGCAGGGGGACGAAAAGCATCAACAGAGCCAGAGCCAAAAACATCACCAATATCACCGGAATCCAAACAATGCTGGATCGGACACATCGTTTTAACGCTATACCAAAGGTGGCGTTCTTTTTGCGGAGTTGCCGACGAAGATTGATGAGAAAGCCGATGACCAAAATCCAAGCGATCAGCAACAGGTAAGTTTGATGAGGCCTGTGTGCCCGCATGAAAAACAACAAGGGGCCGATAATCGGTTCAAAAATAATGCGGCCAGGGTAGATGTGAACACCATAACCCTCAGCGGGTTTGCCGGTGACAGCATCCTCTATAAAGGGTGCATGATGCCACACCGTCCCCATAAAGACGAGGAAGAGAATGAATACAACCAGGATCCATTGTGAAATGCGGAGGCTCGACTTTTTCACTTTCACGCTTCTAATAACGCTTGTCTTCGACACGAAATGAACGTTCTTTTATTGAAGGATGTCTCATACTATAAAATGTAATATATCTCAATAGAAAATACAAGATATAGTGCAAAAAAACAAATAAAATTTTTGCGAAATCAGAAATTTTTTATCTTCGCTATCCGTTTGCAGATCGATTGAGTCGGTTTTACAGGAAGATATTCTCTAATGCTCTTGTCGCCGATCATCCCAATGGCTGTAGCATAGATGGAGGCCTATCCCTGAGCACGGCAACGTTCACCCATATTCTTTGGGGCGGCTACGGCGACTTCGCAATACAAAACTGAATGAAGGCTACTCTGAAAACGGCGGCGTTCACCAATCCTCTTTGGGCGGATTATAGTAACCAAATCGTATCCAAGGAGCTTTTTTCTTGACCTCAGCCATCCAAGAACGGATGCCTTTACCTTCGAACGACAAACTGGATAGAGCCAATTTTTCGATATACCAATAGGGATCGATGTTCAAATTGCGCATCTGGATGTAATTCACCCGTACCTTGGTCACGATTTCTAAAAGAGCTTCAATTTCCTGTGGGTGATCGGTGAAGCCGGGGAAGATGAAATAATTGAGTGAAATCCATTTGCCGAATTTACGCGCTACCATCAGGCTTTCGATGACCTCTTTGAAACTATAGTTATGGGGCGAATAATATTGGTGGTAATACTCTGGTTGGGCGCTATTGAGGCTTACGCGTAGGCTATCCAAGCCGGCGCGGCAAAGCTGCTCAATCGCCTGCGGATCACTGGCGTTGGTGTTGAGGTTGATGGTCCCCCTCGACGTCCGTCTGCGCATGGCCTGGATGCTTTCGGCTAATAACGGCCAATATAAAAGTGGTTCGCCCTCGCAACCTTGACCGAAACTGACGATGGCACGTGGTGCCTTTTGTAAATGAGGGACTGTATACTCGACGATCTCTGCAGCACTCGGCACAAAACTGATCCGATCCTGAGTGACCGCAACCTGACCGTTCGGCTGTTTGGAGATACAGCCAAGGCATTGGGCGTTGCATACAGGACTGGTCGGAATGGGAGCCTCCCAGCGTTCGAGGACGAAATTCTGCGCCGCCGGACAGGCATAGCGCCTGACACAATTCTCCACCAAATGGGCCACTAATCGATTGCGAGGATATCGCTTTAGCATTTTCTCCGCAGCTTTGGCGATGCTACCCGCATCAAACTGATCAGCATCCTGGCGGATGTCTGCGTCCACACGCAAGCCGGTTACGTAAAATTGGCCTCGCTTCCAGCCAACTGCCGTATAGGCAAATAACGGCAGGACGATATCCGTTTTTTTCTTATGAAAATAGGCGAGCAAAGTTTGCGTGTGTGCCGGCGCCATAAAAGCCGCCACCGCTTGGACAGGTCGTCCCTCATACTCTTCTACCTTCACAAGGCTATTCGACCGCGCATCATAACCAATCGCTACACACCCTGGTAAAGTAAATAGACAACTACCAGCTGGCATTCGCATGAGATCATCAGCCGCTGAAATGATCGCCTGATTCAGACTCATACCTACCATGTACAATTCCGGTATCTCAAAGACCCGGCCATTTTCATCGCTAACCAGCAGATAAGGCAGGGAGGAGGATCCTGACAAATACTTTTTCATTCGTATCCTACGACCAATAACCTTGGTTTTTTTGAATAACAATACCATCTTTTGAGGATAAAAACAAGTAATTTCCGCAAGGATGTGTATGTAAATTGTGATTTTTTTAATTGCACAAATGCTTAAATTCTTCTATATTCATACCACTTACAGGAGATTGAACAGTAAAAAGTACGCTCAAAACGTGGCGTTTAAAAACATCATTTTTTAGGGCTTTATTTAACAATAGCTCCTACGCTTTCCATTTTTCAAAGGGTGAAGCCGCGGGATTTAGGGCAGGACTATCAGAGGAAGAAATATATAATTCATGCCAACGGAGGTTGCTTAGGGATGGCGTTGTAGTACCCAATATTTTAAAATGGAAAAGGATATTCTAAAACGACCACCGCATCGGCAGGCAGCCATGCCGGGAACGCGCGTCAATCTGGTGCGCGTATTTACCAAAAAGGGTATCGGTTCGCGCCAACAAGCACGCGAATGGATTTTAGCGGGTAGAGTACGGGTCAACGGCCAAGTTCAACGGTTCATCTATACCTGGGTGGATCTGCAAAAAGATGTGATCGAATTGGATGGTAAACCGCTAGAGGATGTTAAGGAGAAAATCTACCTCTTATTTCATAAACCGGCGGGCTATTTGACCACGAGGACCGACCACCAACATCGGCCGACCATCTACGATCTCCTGCCATCCTTCGGCGTTTGGGTTTTCCCTGCCGGCAGATTGGACATGGATAGTGAAGGACTGCTTTTCCTCACCAACGATGGACCGTTTGCAGAAAAACTCATACATCCCGACCATGGAATTTTTAAAACCTACGAGGTACAATTGAACAAGCCCTTACAGGAAAGCGATCGTCTGCAGTTAGAGCAAGGAGTTGTATTGAATGGCTATCAAACAAAGCCAGCGGTGGTCGAATACCTCTTGCAAAGAGATGGTCATTGGGTGCAGATAAAAATTAGCGAGGGTAAAAATCGACAGGTTCGCCGTATGTTCGATGCTGTGGGGTACAAAGTCAAGCGGCTCATCCGCACCGCCATTGGTCCATTAAAATTGGAGGGCTTGCAACCAGGTCAATGGCGGCATTTGACGAGCGCAGAATTGACGGCGGTTACAAAGTTGTTTGTAGATTGCCAATCCATTTAAGTCGAAGTATGAGACGTCCTTATTGTATGCATTTGCATAGGATCTGTATCAAAAAAATATCAAAGAGCTGAATCTAAAAGTTGGGTTCTGTATGAACTCGCATATTGTGTCAGGAAAAAACCGCAAGTAATTTTGCCTCAGAGAATACTTAACGGAATCCATGTGAAAATCCGCCCCTTGATTCACGCATTTACGGCTATAAAACCGTATGTATATGTATAAGCATAGTTAAGGGGAGGAGGTAAAGGTTCATTTTCAAGAAAGGTAGCCATCAACATGAACAAGGCTCTAAAAGTTTTATGGGTTTTTTTCAGCCTTTGGGGTGGGATGAATTCATCCGACGGTGTTGCAAGCGAGCGCTTACCACAGCCATATGGCCTATCCCATCATGAGTACTCTGCCTATAGAATGCAAATATTAAACCATCGGCTACAAGCGGATGCCCACGCCGTTAAAATACAGAAAGCGTTAAAGGTAGATTTATTCCCCTCTTTCGAAACCAAGGGATATGGCGGTGCGATGTTGAATGGAGCGGTGATAGGCCGATTCGATTTGCAAGAGGCTGAGATGGTTGACGATGGCGGCGCCAATACTGCGCGGATGGACATGGCCGTCAGTCCGGTGACCGGCAATTTGCTGGTAGTCTGGCAAGATGAGCGGAACAGCTTTGATGCGCCCGACATTTATGGCCAGATCTTCGATGATGGCATGAACCGTATCGGGAACAATTTTATCATTCCGCAAACATACGAGGACATTGCCCAGCTGGGCCCGGCCGTGGCAGCGCATCCAGATGGCGGTTTTGTTGTCGTTTGGGAGGATTACCGCTCGGGCAAGCCTACGATATATATGCGCTACGTCGGTAGCAGCGGCAGCATGACCGCTGAGGAAGTGGCTGTCAGTGAGGAGAGCAGTCTTTTCCCTGATGTCGCCTGCGATACCTCGGGCACGGTAACGGTTGTCTGGCTGTCTTTTGCTTTCGATATCTATGCCATTCGCGGCAATCGTATCCCTGCGGGCGAGGCGCCAACGTTACCGTCCTTTTTTGTGGATGATGATTTGGATGGCCGCATCAAAGGTGCGCCAGTGGTGGCAGCGGCACTCAACAGAAATGTTATCGTCGCCTGGGAAGATCAACGTGATGGTAATGCGGATATATGGGTGCAACGATTCGATGGTGGAGGAGGACGTTACTTCGGAAACCTGAAGGTCAATGTAAGCGGAAATGGAACCATTCAATGGCATCCATCCATCTCGGCTTCGCAAGCGGGATTTGCCCTGATTTGGGAGGATTTGGAAGACAACAGGGGCGCTATCATGCTCCAGCGCTTCGATGCTTCTATGCTAATGCAAGAGCAAAATTTGCGCATCGATCCACCTGATACGATGATCAAAAGCCTCCCAGATGTCTTTTTGAGTCCAGATGGATCTGCTTTTGTCGCCTGGAAACAGACCTTACAGCTCGAATCTACCATGATGTTGTCGAAAGTAGCTCCCGACAATCAGACCGAGATTCCCATCCCCTTTAACGGACCCAATGCGAAGGCTCGACCAAGAATACAAGTATTCGATGCCCATATCAAATTGGGATGGATGGAGACCGGCCAAGATTCTTACGATCATGTGTATGCCTTACAATTGGCTACCTCCGTCATACCCGTGGAGTTGGCAGAATTTCAGGCGTTCGTGGCTGGATGTGATGTCTGGTTGCGCTGGCGCACGGCCAGTGAATCTAATAACCTGGGTTTCGAAATCCAGCGCAAGCAACTCGATCAACCATTTCAGACCATCGGCTTTCGGCCCGGAAAAGGCACCACCTGCGATGAAAGTAGCTATTCATTTTGTGATCGAAACCTCGCCGACGGTCGGTATATCTATCGATTGAAACAAATTGATCAAGACGGTAGCAGTTTTTATTCACAGGAAATTTCGGTCGTCATCACCGAGCCCTCTACTGCCCGCTTGATGAGCGGATATCCTAATCCCTTTAATGCCGAAACGGTCATCGAATTTTCTGTGCCGGAAACAGAAGCTGCAAATGCGGAGATTGCGGTTTTCGATATCCATGGCAGGAGGATTCGGACACTGCTGCAAGGAAGTCTTGCCAGCGGTCCCCACCGAGTTATTTGGAATGGCCTCACCGATCAAAATCAGCCAGCGGCCACCGGCGTGTATTTCATTGCGATCAGCGGAAATGGAAATCGCCTACTGGCCAAGGTTACGTTGGTGAGATAACACAACCATCGGGGTATTTTGCCAAATACGATATAGTTTCAAGCTGACACCCTTCACTCCCGCGATTCTTCATTGACTCGCCGCGTTACTACAGAACTCCTAATCGACAGGGGAGTGATATTGAACATTCAAGGATACTTTACACAGAATCGTTGTTACCATCTTATTATGTGTTGGCTGAAAGTGCCAAACTTACGGTCATATTCATGAACGTTGCCCCCATGAATGCATAACAGTTGTTGCTTCTAATAGTGCCCCATACTCTGCTAACAATGCTTGAAGGTTGATGCTCCGATCAAAACGATTCTTATAAAATTGCCTGATGGTATCCGCATCAAGGGTTCGCAGACGGATGGCTGTGAATGCCTGTTCCATCTTCTCTGCCAAACTGACCGCATCTCTCGCTTTGAAGAGAAACCCCGTTACACCTTCGATGATTTGCTCCGGCATGCCGCCCTCATCGGCGCCGATCACCGGCCGACCACAAGCCATGGCTTCCAAAACCACATTGGGAAATGGATCCGGATAAGTAGAGCTGTTGACAACGACATCCAATTGGGACATGACCGATAAGATATCTGAACGGCCTGGGAGAAAGTGAATGCGAGCTTTTTGCAGCGAATTTTGCCAACGGTGTTTTAGATGGCGGTAATACTTGCTCTTTGGTTCTGGATCGCCGATGATAACGAAATGGACGTTCGGGTGTCGTTCGGCAATTATTTCCGCGGCTTGTAAAAAGAGATCCTGTCCTTTGCGCGGAACCATCCGGCCGATACATCCAAAGAGAAACGCATCGGCAGTCAACCCTAATTCCTCTCTGATCGAACAGGCGGGAGATCGGTCATGCGTTATAGGCAAATCCACCCAGTCGTAAATGACCGTTGTTTTTTCCGAACAGCCTGGAAACATGGTTTGTCGGACGCTCTCTGAAACACATAACAGACGGTCACTCGATCGGCAACAGAGCCGAGTAATCAGCCTATTATAGGGCTTTTGTAATCGTAGGATGGCGCGGATGCTCTGGCAGGAGGGGATGCCGCACATTTTAGCCGCGATATTGCCGACAAAATCGAATAGATCATTAGTATGAATCAGATTGATCTGATGTTCTTTGATGAAGCGACGAATCGACAGAATTTCGTAAAGGGCAAAAAAAGGCAGAAGTGTCGCGGATAAGGACTTTTCCAGACGAAAAAAATGTTTGCTGACGACCGGAATGCCGGCGCCGAGATAATGCGGGACGATAGCGGTTTGCTTGCTGAGCATTACATAGCAATCAAATAATCCGCTGTCCCGCACCGCTTTGGCCATTTTCAGCAGACAATAATCGGCACCGCCGATGGCATGGCTATTATGATGAATATACAAAATTCGTGGTAATCTTTGCATGGCGTCAATTTATGCATTACCCAGGAAAAAGTCAATGCAATTGATTGATAGACAGGTTGTAGGTCTATGATTGCCCCGAAGATTTACCGCTAACTACCTCATGGCTCAGACTCCCCAAGTCACGATCATTCCCTGCTAATAACCCCAAGGGTGAAAACCTTTAAAAACGTGTCCTATCGAGGGGCGAGCGACGAGACATTCTGTGATGCTATTATCGCAATTAATTGTTATTATGATACAACGTGAGTACTCGAACCAAGCAATTTACAGAGTTTGTTGGTTTTTATGGCAGATTTTTTAATACTCATTCACATCCCCTTTGAAGAGGATTCCACCCTTATAAGATTCTTATCGGTTTCGTAAAAAGCAAATAAGTCCTTGCTTTGTAGCTTAAAAAATCTTAAATTAAATGGTGTTTTTAGCGGGAATTTACATCGCCAATCAGACGGTGTTGGCACCGTTAGCAGGGTGGACGGATTCGGTTTTTCGGCGTATTTGCAAAGAATTTGGTGTCGGGCTCATCTTCACCGAGATGGCCAGTGCCGATGCTCTGGTTCGAGAGCGCCAGCGAACGCAGGATATCATTCGCTTTACGGATGAGGAGAGGCCAATTGGCATCCAGATTTTCGGTGCGGAACCAGAGACGTTGGCTCGCGCGGCTGAAATCGTCAGCCAATTGCAGCCCGATTTCATCGATTTAAATTTTGGGTGTCCGGCCAGAAAAATAGTCCGCCGCGGCGGTGGCGCTGCTTTGATGCGCGATCTTGACCTCATCGAAGCCATCGGCAAAGCGGTAGTAAACGCTACGGCTATCCCCATCACAGCCAAATTACGCAGCGGTTGGCATGAATCGGTGGTGGTCGAGGCGTGTCAACGGTTAGAGCAGGTGGGGGTTCGTGCGGTGACCATTCATCCCCGTTCCCAGAAGATGGGGTTTAAAGGCCAGGCCGATTGGAGCGAGATCGCTGCAGTTAAAAATGCAATTTCCATACCGGTCATCGGCAATGGTGATATACAATGCGCTGAGGATGCAGAACGCATGCTCCAGCAGACCGGTTGCGACCTAGTGATGGTGGGACGTGCAGCGCGGGGTAATCCGTGGATCTTTTCGCAGATCATCGCCTATCTCCGCGACGGTAAGTTGCTCCCACCGCCTACCTTTGCTGAACGGGTGTCCCTTTGCATCCGTCATCTTGAAGAGCAGGAAAAATTTTACGGACCCCACAAGGCTGTTTTCACCATGCGCAAGCATATAGCTTATTACCTCAAAGGTACTGAAAATATCACCGAGTTTAGACGCCAATTATTCAGCAAAAGTGATATCCAAGCGGTCAAGGCGGATTTATATGCCCTATTAGAAAGATCACAGAGTGCAGCAGTTTTTGCGTGAGTGGCAAAGCAGAAGGCAGGAGTAAACCATCCTGCCTTTTTGTTTTTATGCGCAGGAGCGAGTAGGTAAGGTTGTTTAGAAGTCGAAAGAAAGCAGACGAATCAAAGAATCATTAACAACGGAGGTTTTATGACGAAGCGCAGAATAATCATCATGGGTGCCGCAGGCAGAGATTTTCATAATTTTAATATGTTTTTCCGTGACAATGAAAACTATGAGGTGGTGGCGTTCACGGCGACGCAAATTCCTAATATCGAAGGGCGAAAATATCCTGCAAAATTGGCCGGGGCACTTTATCCACAGGGCATACCCATCGAGCCTGAAGATAAATTGCCCGAGCTAATTTGCCGGCATGATGTCGATGAAGTTTTTTTTGCCTATAGCGATGTGATGCACGAATATGTGATGCACAAAGCCTCGCTGGTGAATGCTTTGGGCGCTAGTTTTTCCCTGCTCGGCCCGAAACATACCATGTTAGCCTCCAAAGTGCCGGTGGTAGCGGTGTGTGCGGTGCGTACCGGTTGTGGTAAAAGTCAGACCACGCGCCGCGTTGCCGAGATATTAAAGGCCAAAGGTAGGCGCATTGTTGCCGTAAGGCATCCGATGCCCTACGGCGATCTGGTGGCGCAGAGGGTGCAGCGCTTTGCCTCTCTGGAAGATTTGGAGAGAAACCATTGTACCATCGAAGAAATGGAAGAATATGAGCCCCATATCGTCCGCGGTTCAGTAGTCTATGCTGGCGTGGATTATGCTGCGATTCTCGAACAGGCGCAGCAAGAGGCCGATGTGATCCTGTGGGATGGCGGTAACAACGATGTGCCGTTTTTCAAACCAAGCCTTCACATTGTGGTCGTCGATCCGCTGCGACCAGGCCATGAAGTGAGCTACCATCCTGGCGAGACCAACCTGCGCATGGCTGACGTGGTGGTGATAAACAAAGAGGTAGAAGCCAATCTGGATGATCTACGATTGGTTGCCGACAATATCCGCCGAAATAACCCTAAAGCCAAGATCATCGATGCGGCGTCGCCTATTAGGGTGGAGAATCCAGAATTATTGCTTGGCAAACGTGCATTGGTAGTGGAAGATGGCCCCACCCTAACGCATGGAGAGATGGATTTCGGCGCTGGCACCATTGCTGCGGATCGTTACGGTGCGTCAGATATCATCGATCCTCGTCCGTTCCTCAAAGGTTCTCTAGTGGATACCTTTAAACAATATCCGAACATCGGTAGCTTACTGCCAGCCATGGGATACGGCAAGCAGCAAATGCGCGACCTTGAGGCGACGATCAATGCCACCGACTGCGATGTGGTAGTCATTGGCACCCCCATCGATCTGCGGCGCATCATCAAGATCAACAAACCGGCCGTGCGCGTGTTTTATGATCTGCAGGAAATCGGTCATCCCACCTTGGAAGAAGTGTTGAAGGATTTTTGATGAAATCTCAGCGAACTAAAACAAAGAGAACCGCGGTGGTTGCCCTGGGCGGCAATGCCATCACCCGCGAATTTGAGGAGGGCGATATTTATCAACAATTCGCCAATACGCGACGTGCATTGATGGGTGTGGCGGATTTGATCGAACGGGGCTATCATTTGGCTATCACCCACGGCAACGGACCACAGGTGGGGCACGCTCTTATACGCGTCGAAGAAACGCGCAATCTGGTGCCCCCTGTTCCGCTCGGCGTCATCGTCGCCGATCTGGAAGGGGGAATGGGATACATGATCGAGCAATCTTTGATCAATAAACTCATCCTGCGCGGTATCCAGCGCCCCGTGGTAACGTTACTGGCCCAGGTGATCGTCGATCGGGATGATCCTTCTATCCTCAATCCGACCAAATTTGTGGGCCCGTTCTATAAAAAGGAACAGGTGGCAGAACTCACGGCCACGCGGGGATATATCATCCGCGAAGACAGTGGCCGAGGATATCGACGGGTGGTGCCATCCCCTATTCCTAAGAAAATTGTCGAAGCCGATACCATTCGCCGTCTGGTGAACGATGGTGTTATCGTCATCACCGTCGGTGGTGGTGGCATCCCGGTATATATGGAAGAGGATGGCCGCTTGGAGGGTGTGGACGCAGTGATCGATAAAGATCTGGCATCGGCAGTATTGGCCTCCGAAATTGGCGCCGAAGAACTCTATATTCTAACCGCAGTCGATCAGGTCGCATTGGATTTCGGTAAGCCCACTCAGCGGTTTTTGGATGTTCTCACCATCGCCGACGCCAAACGCTATCTGGACGAAAATCAATTTCCTAAAGGATCGATGGGGCCGAAGATACAAGCGGCCATCAACTTTATCGAACAGGGCGGGAAAGAGGTGATCATTACCTCTGTCGAACGCATGAGTGAAGCCCTCAACGGCCAAACTGGCACGCGTATCGTAGCTGAGGTATGAACAAAATTTAATCGCCAAACGTTAAATATAGATTTCCGAAAATTTTTTGATTGTATCTATCTAGGAGCAATGGTCCATGCAAGACAGTGCCGTAAAAAAGAAAAAGAAAGAGATCGTCATTGACATCAATGAGCCTTGGTGTAAAGGCTGTGCTATTTGTGTGGAATTCTGCCCAGAGGGTGTATTGGTGATGGAAAAGGGCAAAGTAAAAGTGATCAACTTGGAAGCTTGCACGGCCTGTGGGCTGTGTGAATTGCGTTGCCCTGATTTTGCCATTGTGGTAATAGATAAAAGCAAATTGGAGAAAAATGCACAGGAAGAATGACATGGCGAAAGAGGAAAAAATAAGGGTCATTACTGGAAATGAAGCGTGTGCGGAGGGTGCCCTGGCAGCGGGGTTGATGTTTTACGCGGGCTATCCGATTACACCATCTTCGGAGATTGCCGAAGTGCTTGCCGAAGAATTGCCGAAGCGAGGCGGTGTTTTTATTCAGATGGAGGATGAAATCGCCTCGATGGGGGCCATTGTCGGTGCCTCGTTGGCAGGAGCAAAGTCCATGACAGCAACCAGCGGTCCTGGATTCTCGTTGATGCAGGAGAATATTGGTTTTGCTGCGATGGCGGAGGTGCCGTGCGTAGTCGTCAACGTCATGCGTGGCGGGCCGAGCACTGGTTTGCCGACTCTGCCGTCGCAGGGCGACGTCATGCAGGCGCGCTGGGGCACCCATGGCGATCATCCCATCATCGCCTTAGCGCCATTCAGCGTGGCAGAGACCTTTGAATTGACGGTGCGCAGTTTTAATCTTTCGGAAAAATTTCGCATGCCAGTGATCCTGCTTATGGATGAAATCATCGGCCATGTAAACGAAAAAGTAACTCTACCGGACGCTGCGGATATCGAGGTGGTGAACCGCACCTTGCCCAACGAGCCGCCGGAGAGTTATTTGCCATATCGTCATACGCCTTCAGGTATTCCGCCGATGGTCAGCTTTGGTCAAGGTTACCGTTACCATGTGACGGGCTTGGCGCATGATGAAACGGGGTTTCCGACCAACAATGCGGTGGAAATCGCCAAATTAATCGATCGTTTGCATCGTAAGATTGATCAACACCGGGACGAGATCGTGGAGGTGGAATATACTGCCATGGACGATGCGGAGATTGGTCTGGTGGCTTATGGTTCCAGCGCGCGGGCGGCACGGCACGCCTTGCGCATGGCGCGCGAGCAGGGGATCAAAGTCGGTCTCATTCGCTTGAAGACGATTTGGCCTTTTGCCGATAAAGAAATTCGCCAGTTCAGCCAACAAATCCGTAAATGGATCGTACCGGAGATGAACCTCGGACAAATTGCCCATGAAGTGGAGTGGGCTATGGCTTGCAGTTCGCCGGTCTTGCGCGTCAACCGCGTCGACGGCGATCCCATCAATCCTTTACAAATACTCGAATGTATCAAGAATCATTAAGCTCGTGGGAGAAAAGGATGTTTGATTATAGCTATTATTTGCGGTTAAACAAGTTTCCTTTGATCTGGTGCGCAGGTTGCGGCGATGGCATCGTATTAAAAGCCATGTTGCGTGCCATCCATAAAGTCGGGTGGAAGAAGGATGACATCTGCATGGTTTCGGGCATTGGCTGTTCCAGCCGCCTGCCAGGCTATGTGGATTTTAACACGTTGCATACCACCCACGGAAGGGCCATTGCTTTTGCCACGGGTGTGAAGATGGCCAACCCCAAATTACACGTCATTGTGGTCACCGGTGATGGAGATGCTACCGCCATCGGCGGCAATCATTATATTCATGCAGCGAGGCGCAACATCGACATGACCGTTATCCTGTTCAACAATTACATCTATGGGATGACCGGTGGACAAGTTTCACCAACCACGCCCAAAGGCAAGCGCGCCAGCACCGCACCGTATGGTAATTTTGAAAATGCTTTTAATATCAGTGGGTTAGCGCAAGCGGCTGGTGCCAGTTTTGTCGCTCGGGCAACGGTATACAATGCCGTGCAATTGGAAAAGTTCATCGAACGCGCCCTGTTGAAAAAAGGATTTTCCTTAGTTGAAGTGCTCTCGCCGTGCCCCACTGCTTATGGACGGCGCAATCGCGAGGGCACTGCCGTGGACATGATCTTACATCAAAAAGAGAACAGCGTATCCGTCGCCAAGGCGGAAACGATGACGCCAGAAGAACTGGAAGGTAAGATTGTCACCGGCGTTTTGATAGACATCGAACGGCCGGAGTGCCGGGAAGAATATCAAAAATTAATCGACAAATACAAGCAGGAGTGATGTCCTTATGAGTTTTCGATATGAGATCCGTTTAAGCGGCGAAGGCGGACAAGGATTGGTACTGGCAGGGAAGATCCTTGCCGAAGCAGCAGCGGTTTATGATAATCTGAATGCCACCCAGAGTCAATCCTACGGTCCGGAAGCACGGGGGGGAGCCAGCCGTTCTGAAATCATTATTTCAGACGAAGATATCGACTATCCTAAAGCTGTGAATATTGATCTGCTACTGGCGTTGACTCAGGAGTCTTGTGATCGTTATTCTCGTGACCTGAAAGATAGCGGCATCCTCCTGGTGGATAGCGATGCCGTGAATCATCTGCCTCAGGGCAATTTTCGCATCATTCAGGTTCCCATCATCGCATTGGCTCGCGATAAAGCAGGTCGTGCCCTGGTGGCTAATATCGTTGCTTTGGGATTGATCGCCGGTATCACGAACATCGTGACTGAAAAATCCCTTCGTGCTGCAATAGAGGCGCGTGTGCCCAAAGGCACCGAAGAGTTGAATTTGAAAGCCTTTGAAATCGGTCTGGAAGCTGCAAAGAATCTGAAATAAACTGGAAAAGAGAGGATATGGAAAGAACTTTGGCTATTCTAAAACCCGATTGTGTCGCCCAGCAAGTAATGGGAAAGGTAATAAGTAAAATTGAAGGGGCGGGATTTCGCATCCTCGGCATGAAGATGATACGTTTGCACCGCCAGCAAGCTGGCAAGTTTTATGAGGTGCACAAAGACAAGCCATTCTATGCCGAGTTGTTAGATTTTATGACCGAAGGTCCGTGTGTCGTGGCGGTATTGGAAAAAGAAGATGCGGTAACGTCATGGCGGGAGTTGATGGGTGCTACCGATCCCCAGAAGGCAAGTGCCGGCACCATTCGCAGGGAACTGGCGAAGGATGTCTCGCGCAACATCGTCCACGGCTCCGATTCGATAGAAAATGCTGCTCGCGAAATCGCCTTCTTTTTTAGTGAGCACGAATTGCTGTAATATTCTGAATGAAATTCAGAAAAATTGAAATTTTAACTTGACTATCTTATGATTTCTTGTTAAATTTTATGTCAAATTGGAGTATAAAGCGGTGCTTAGACTGCGTATCGCCGACTTGTGTGAGGGGCACAGCGAACAACGACGACAAGCTTCGGCGGAAGATTTAGAGTTGTTGTCCTATGAGGAGTTTCAAGCTCCCATTGACATACGACTAGCGATCGAAAAAAACGGTGATCAAATCATCGTCACCGCGGAATTGCAGACGATGGGCAGTTACATCTGCGATCGCTGTCTGGAACCATATAACCGTTCTTTGGCCGATGTCATCAATCTCTTGTATACAAGTGACCTCAAGCTAAAGAATGAGGAAGATGATACTATTTTTTATATTCCTGCAGCAACAAAGGAGGTTGATTTAGTAGATCCATTGCGGCAGACGCTGATTCTGGCTCTGCCATTAAAACGATTGTGTAACGAGGACTGTAAAGGGTTATGCGTCCATTGCGGCGCTAATTTGAACATAACAAAATGTAAATGCCCAACCGGGAGGGTCGATCCACGTTGGGAAAAACTCAAAGATTTACTTTAATCATGCGAGGACTACATGCCATTACCAAAGAGAAGACATTCACGGGCAAGACGGGATAAAAGACGTGCCAATTGGAATGCGAACAAGCCTACAATCACGGAGTGCTCTAACTGTCATCAACCAAAGTTACCCCATCGAGCATGCCCAAATTGTGGCTATTATAAGAACCGATCGATTTTTCTGCCGAGAGAATCATAGTTGTATATTCCCGCCGATGTCTTGGACGACCCGAGCATGGAGTTGATGGATGTTTCGGGTCGTCTTTCAGTCGACTAACTCCGGAGTGTAAACTTGATAACAATAGCCTTAGATGCAATGGGTGGAGATCATGCACCTCATGCAATTGTGCACGGAGGTGTGGATGCCGTACGTGCTGCCAAAGGAGAAATCGGGTTAGTGCTGGTTGGAGATGAACAAGTCGTTAGGCGTGAATTAGCGCATCATTTTCGTATTCATGAATTGCCGATTCGCATCAAGCATGCATCCCAGGTTATTGCGATGGATGAACCGCCTGCAGCGGCGGTAAAGCATAAAAAGGATTCATCCATATCGGTAGCCATGCAAATGGTAAAATCGGGGGAAGCCGAAGCCGTGGTAAGTGCTGGCAACACCGGTGCCCTCATGGCGGCGTCGTTGTTTACCCTCAAGCGTTTACCCAATGTTAGAAGACCAGGCATCGGGACGGTATTGCCGACGGAGAAAGGTCCGACTCTACTGTTGGATGTCGGAGCAAACGTCGATTGTAAACCGCAGGATCTGCTACAATTTGCGGTGATGGGAAGTATTTATTTCTCACGATTGCACGACACGGCAAGTCCGCGCGTCGGCCTGTTGAATATCGGTCGCGAAGACGTCAAGGGCAATGAGCTTTCGATGAAAACGTATGAATTGTTAAAGGCTTCGAATTTGAATTTCGTTGGCAACGTCGAAGGCAGTGATGTGCTCTCAGGCATCGCAGATGTGATCGTATGCGATGGATTTGTTGGTAACGTGATGATCAAATTCGCCGAGAGCCTACACGGTTTTTTTAAATTGGCGCTACGACGACTGGCGCGCAAGTATCTGTTTTCGCAGATCGGTGCTCTGATGATGAAGCCAACCTTTGATGGCATCCGGAAAATTTTTGACTACCAGGAGTATGGCGGAGCACCTTTTCTCGGCGTGCAAGGTGTCTGCATCAAGGCTCATGGGCGTTCATCCCCCAGAGCCATACGCAATGCCATTTTTGCTGCTAAAAAAATGGTGACGGAAAAAGTCAATCAACATATCCAAGAACAATTAACCCTGCAGTATTCTTGAAAATTTTATAAACTGTGGATGGGAGGGAGCGCACATTGGGTTCTATACCTCATTCAATGATCGTCGGTACGGGAGTTGCCATTCCTTCTGGTATTTTGACAAACAAAGACTTTGAAAAGATGGTCGACACCAGCGATGCCTGGATCAAAGAACGCACAGGCATGGAGGTGCGACATATCATCGAAGACGGACGATATACATCGGATCTATGTACCGAAGCAGCTCAAAATGCATTGGCCGATGCCCATCTCAAACCCGAGGATGTGGACATGATCATTGTCGCCACTGTAACCGGTGACATGGGCTTTCCTTCCACGGCTTGCATAACACAAGAAAAGCTGGGCGCCTTGAACGCTGCTGCCATGGATATTGCCGCTGCCTGTTCCGGGTTCATTTATGGTCTGGCCGTGGCCGATGCGTTGATCGCCTCCGGCAAGAACAAAACCGTTTTGGTCATAGGCGGCGAAACATTATCGCGCATCACCGACTATACCGACCGCAGTACCTGCGTCCTTTTCGGTGATGGCGCAGGCGCTGTGGTCTTGCAGCCCTCTGATGGCACACGCGGCATTCTGGGTACGTATCTGAAAAGCGACGGACGCTACGGCGATTTATTAAGAGTGGAAGGCTTGGGAACACGTTATTTACCAACCCACGATTCGATCGAGCAAAGGCGTCATTTCATCAAAATGGAAGGTAATAAAGTATTTAAAGAAGCCGTCACTTCGATGGGAGATGCGGCAGAACAAATCCTCAAACAAACCAACCTGATCGGCGATGACGTCGATCTTTTAATCACCCACCAGGCGAACTTGCGCATCATCGATGCGACCGCCAAACGGGTCAACATACCGGCTGAACGGGTCTTCATCAACCTGGAAAAATATGGCAATACATCCGCTGCTTCCATCCCTATTGCGCTCGACGAAGCCAAAAAAGGCGGCCGCTTGGGTCCCAATAAAATCGCCCTGCTCGCCGCTTTCGGTTCTGGATTCACTTGGGCTTCGGCAATCATTAGGTTCTGATCCATCATTCTTTTCGGGAAATGAAAATCATAATTCGAATACTATGAGGATATGGAAGTTATTTAAAACATAAAAATTGAACGAAATTCACTCATGATAATTTTTTTTAAAAGAAATTTGTTGCAGTTTTCCCAAAAAAATCCCTACATTTATAAGAAAACCTAAAAAGTAAGGTACGATCGATTGGGCAAGACAGCGGTCATATTTCCGGGGCAGGGCTCTCAATCAGTGGGAATGGGAGCAGATATTTATGAGGCTCACACCAGTATACGCGAGTTATATGCGCAGGCCTCATCCATTTTGGGCTTCGATCTGGCGGAGGTGTCGTTTCAGGGACCAGCCGAACTGTTGCGGCAGACGCGGATAACCCAACCGGCTTTATTTGTGCACAGTTATGCTCTGTTTACCTTGCTGAAACCCCATGCCGATATGATGGCAGGCCATAGTTTGGGTGAATTTACGGCGTTTACCGCCGCAGGGGCTATGAGTTTTGAAAAAGGATTAAAACTGGTACATGTACGAGCCGAAAGCATGAATGAAGCGGCTCAGCAACGGCAGGGCACCATGGCTGCTATTTTGGGGCTTACACTCGAGCAGGTGCAGCGGGTTTGTGAAGAAGCCACTGCTGTTGGCATCGTCGTCGTAGCCAACGTGAATGCGCCCAATCAGGTCGTCATCTCCGGCTCGGTGGCGGGAGTCCATAGAGCCATGGAGCTGGCAGAGGCAAAGGGGGCTAAACGGGTCGTACCTTTAGAGGTGAGTGGTGCCTTTCACTCGCCGCTGATGGAACCGGCTGGTGAGCATCTGGCACGGGCGCTGGCGGAGGTAGAGTTCGCCGATCCCAAGGTACCGGTTTATTGTAACGTCACCGCAGCTCGCTGCAGCCGGGGAGATGAAATTCGCTCACTGCTGGAGCGCCAGTTGATTAGCCCCGTGTTGTGGGTGCAATCCATCGAGCGGATGGTGGAGGATGGCGCCGATACCTTTATCGAAATCGGCAGTGGTGCGGTGCTCAGCGGTCTGGTACGTCGCATTCATCGAGACGCAAAGGTCATTACTATCAATGGACTCGAGCAATTAGCAGCATTCTCATAGGAGAACAAAGTGATCGATTTAAAGAATAATATCGCAGTGGTCACTGGAGCCGCTCGGGGGATTGGACGGGCGATTTCCCTGCGCTTAGCGGAGGCTGGAGCAGACGTTGTCGTTTCCGACATTCTTTTGGACGGCATCGAGGCGGTGGCAAAAGAAATAAGCGCCATGGGAAGACGGAGTCTGGCGGTCGCAGCCGATGTGGCAAAACTGGAACAAGCGGAACAGCTGATCGAGAGCGCGCTGAAGGAATTCGGCCGCGTAGATATCTTGGTCAATAACGCAGGCATCACCCGCGATAATCTGTTGCTTCGCATGGACGAGAAAGAATGGGATGCGGTCATCGCTGTCAATCTCAAAGGTACATTCAATGGGATAAAGGCAGTGACACGCACGATGATGAAACAACGCAGCGGCAAGATCATCAATATGGCTTCCGTGGTGGGTGTCATCGGCAATGCTGGTCAAGCCAATTATGCCGCATCGAAGGCAGGGGTGATTGGCCTGACCAAATCAGCAGCCAAGGAACTGGCCAGCCGTAACATCCAGGTGAACGCAGTAGCGCCGGGTTACATCGAAACCGACATGACTAAGAATTTGCCCGAGGCGGCAAAAGAGGCGTTTTTGTCACTGATTCCTTGCAAACGTCCAGGACAGGTTCAGGAAGTCGCAGATGTGGTATTGTTTTTAGCCAGCCACTTATCCGATTACATCACTGGCCAGGTGATCCACGTCGACGGTGGTATGGTCATGTAAAGATGCAATGTAATATTAGTAGAACAAGAGAGGAAAAGTCGTTTTTAGGCCATTTTAGAACCAACCCATAATTAAAGGAGGAAAACCATAATGAAACCAGAAGACCGAGTTAAAGAGATCATTGTTCAACAGCTGGGAGTGGACATCAACGAGGTTACGCCAGAAGCATCGTTCATCGATGATTTAGGCGCTGATTCGCTGGATACGGTGGAATTAGTGATGGCCTTCGAGGAAGAGTTTGGCATTGAAATCCCTGATGAGGATGCCGAAAAACTTACCACTGTCGGCGATGCTTTGAAGTATTTGCATGAAAAATTAGGAAAATCCTGATTCATCTGGATTTCGGAAATTTGCCACAGCAGTTGGCATTCATACCGCATGGAGAAGGCAAAGGGAGCGTATCCCTTTACCTTCTCAACATGCAAAGCCTAATTTTTTCAGCAGCACGGTGGTCATTCCATATAAACTAACAGGGTGAGATGAGGCTTGATAATGGAACCGAAGCGAGTAGTTATTACCGGCATGGGTATTGTTTCCCCGGTAGGGCACGGAGCCGACACTTTTTTTGCTAACCTCCTTGCTGGCCAAAGCGGCGTTACATTTTACGAGGCTTTTGATTCCACTGGTTTTGAAACAAAGATCGCGGGGGAAATCAAGGATCTGGAAGTGACCGATTATATCGATCGCAAGGAAGCTCGACGAATGGACCGCTTTACCCATTTTGCCGTCATCGCGGCGCAGCAGGCGGTGCAATCATCGGGGATTTCCTTCGATTCTGTGGATCGGGAAAAATTCGGCGTCATCGTCAGCTCCGGTATCGGTGGCATGAAGGTCTTTGAACGAGAGTGCTACACAATGTTCGAAAAGGGTCCTGCGCGGATTAGTCCCTTTTTGATTCCGATGTTGATCCCAGATATCGCACCAGGCTATATCTCCATTCAATATGGTTTGAAAGGCATCAACTATGCCACTGTATCTGCCTGTGCTTCTTCGGCTCATGCCATAGGGGCTGCTTTTAATCACATTCGCTGGGGCGATGCTGTTGGCATGCTGGCTGGAGGGTCTGAAGCGCCAATTACGCCTATGGGTGTTGCTGGCTTTAACGCCATGCGCGCCATGTCTACTCGCAACGAGGAACCGCAGCGAGCCAGCCGCCCGTTCGACCTGCAGCGAGATGGTTTTGTAATGGGCGAAGGCGGGGCAATCTTGGTGTTAGAAGAATTATCCCACGCCAAAGCGCGGGGTGCCAAAATATTCGCTGAATTGGCGGGCGTCGGTTTTACCGCCGATGCTTTCCATATCACTGCACCGGATGAGAACGGCGATGGCGCCTACCGCTGTATGAAAGCGGCGCTCACATGTGCCAACGTCCAACCGCAAGAGATCGATTACATCAACGCGCATGGCACTTCAACACCGCTCAATGACAAAGTGGAAACCATGGCCATAAAACGACTTTTCGGCGAATACGCCTATAAAATTCCTATCAGCTCGACTAAATCGATGATCGGCCATGTCCTCGGCGGTTCCGGAGCCATGGAAGCAGTGGCTTGTGTGATGACGATTGTGAAACAGATGGTGCATCCAACCATCAATTATGAGACGCCAGATCCGGAATGCGACCTCTATTACGTGCCCAATAAAGCTATTCAGCATCGCGTGCGGACCGTTTTATCGAATTCTTTCGGCTTTGGCGGACATAACGTCTCTTTGTTGTTCAAAGAATATACAGAATAGGTTTCATCTCTACACGATCATTCATAAAAGTGTTTTCCGGCTCGTTCTATAAAAATAGAATAATATCATCGGCCTACCATAAAAGGGGAGCGTTTTTATCGGTAATGATATTTGCCGGACACCTCTCACTCTGATGACCGTCTTTCAACTGTAAAACAATGGGAGAGTCATTGGCTAAAAATATGGTCACAGCAAGTAACGGGATTCGGGGATTAATTGATAGATTTTTACATTCATTCAAATTACATCCTTCGAGCGATCGCCAACTCCATCACCTCATGCATCGAATCGATTATACTTTTCGCAATGAAACACTATTGATTCAGGCCCTCAAGCACCGCTCCTATCTGGTGTTGACCGGTGAGGATCGATTACAATCCAATGAGCGGTTGGAATTTTTAGGCGATGCCATCCTCGGCATGGTGATTACCGAGCATCTTTACCATTCCTATCCGAAAAGTGACGAAGGAACGTTGACCAATTTCAAGTCCTTACTGGTCAATCGCAGCAACCTCAGTCAGGTCGCTCGCGAGTTACAGTTGGGGGACTGTTTATTTCTCAATGAGTCTGAAGAGCGATCCGGTGGTCGCGAAAGGGAATCGATTCTGGCAGATGCTTTTGAAGCGCTCATTGGGGCGATGTATCTGGATGGTGGGCTCGATCCGGTGCGTCATTTGATCCAAAAACGAGTGGCGGGAAATCTGAAAAAAGTATTGGGCGCGACGCAGTCGAAGAACTATAAGAGCATGCTCCTGGAATTCTGTCAAAAGGAAAATATGGATGGTCCGATCTATGTCGTGGAAGACGAAATTGGACCTGACCATTGTAAAACCTTTACCGTTGCCGTACTCATCGATGGCCGCAAACAGGGTATTGGTTGGGGGCCATCGAAGAAATTAGCGGAGCAAAAAGCGGCAGAAGAAGCATTGGCAAAATTCATTGTGGAAGAAAAAAAAGGAAGGTAAAGATGAATTATTTTCTGACCGAAGATCAATTGGCTTTGCAGCAATTGGCGCGAGAATTTGCACAAGGCAGTATTGCGCCCGTTGCCGCTGAATACGATCAGAAGGGAGAATTCCCATGGCCCATCGTCAAAGAGATGGCGCGGATGGATTTTTTTCGACTATGGATACCCCAGGAATATGATGGCATGGACGCCGGTGTCATGGGGCTGGTCTTGGTGACCGAAGAATTTTCCCGTGCCTGTGGGGGCATAGCTTTAGCTCTGGCGGGCTCGGCATTGGGTACCTTTCCTTTGCTCATCGCCGGCAACGATGAACAAAAGAAAAAGTACCTGCCCATCCTGGCCAGTGGCGAAGCGTTAGCTGCCTTTTGCCTGACCGAGCCAGAAGCCGGTTCAGATGCCGGGGCCATTTCCACTACTGCCAAATTGGTGGGCGATCACTATGTGCTCAACGGAACCAAGCACTTTATCACTAATGGCGGCGTAGCCAAATATTACACAGTAATTGCAAAAACCGATCCCACTCGTGGCAGCCGCGGGGCTTCCGCCTTTTTGGTAGAAGACGGCACCGAGGGATTGATCTACGGCAAGAAAGAGGATAAAATGGGCATCCGCGCTTCCGCTACTTGTGAAGTCGTCTTCCAAGATTGTAAAATTCCCAAAGAAAATATCCTTGGCCGCGAAGGCCAAGGATTTATGATCGCCATGAAAACCCTGGATAAATCCCGGCCAGGGGTGGCAGCGCAGGCGTTGGGAATCGCACAGGGTGCTTTCGACCATGCGGTGAAATACGCCCGGACCCGCCATCAGTTCGGCCAGAGCATCGCCTCCTTTCAGGCTATCCAGTTCATGCTGGCGGATATGGCCACAGAAATCGAAGCGGTTCGCGCATTGCTATATGCCACTGCGCGGATGATCGATGCTGGGGAAAAAGATTATGGCCGTGAATCCGCCATGTGTAAATTGCTGGCAGGCGATGTTGCCATGCGAGTTACTACCGATTGTGTGCAGATTTTCGGCGGCTATGGCTATATGAAAGATTATCCAGTGGAAAAATATATGCGCGACGCGAAAATCACCCAGATCTATGAAGGCACCAATCAAATCCAACGCAATGTCATCGCTCGCCATGTGATCAGAGAAAGCGCCAGCTCCCATTGAGATCATCCTTTTAGAAACAGTGCGTTGGAATAACCGTATCCAAACTCAACACCCAGAGAGTAATACTTATACCATTCGGGAAAATTGCGATATGCCAATCAGGACATATCGCAATTTTTATTTTTCGTATACCTCTGCTTAAAAAGGGATCCCTTTGATGAAAAAGCTCTCAGGGCCGAATCGCATTACCCTGCTGCGGATTGGTCTGTTATTCGTTCTCGTCTTTTTGATTTATAGTGAATTTATCTGCGCGAGAATATTTGCGGCGCTGCTCACCATATTGGTCATCGTCATGGATTGGCTGGATGGCTTTTGGGCGAGAAAATTGGCGGCCTCCACGGAGCTGGGAAGCGTTTTGGATATTGCTGGCGATCGAGTCGTGGAATGTGTATTATGGATTTGCCTGGACGATCTCGGTTTGATCCGCGTTTGGATTCCCTTCGTCGTTATCTCGCGGGATATTTTCACCGATTCCTTTCGTAATTACTTACTCAAATTTGGGTTTTCGGGCTTTGAAAAATCGATTCCTTCTGGATAAAGCGAGACCATTTGTGGTTCCTCCTACCTTCCTCATGGCCCATTTTTCCCGACGAAAAGGGTGGCGCATCGTCTCCCCTCTCAGCGATAGCCGCCTCCTTATTGAAATGCTACAACAACTGCTCATCCACTATCGCTAATAAAAGAATTCTGGCATTGCTTATTTTCATTGGAAATGCTATATTTCAAAGTAGAAGCTGTTTGTAAAAGTCTTGGCTATTATCAAAAATAAAATCCAGAGCGATCATCTTTCGCAGAGAATGACGCTAATGCCAGAATGAGCGCTGATTATTACTATACCATACAAAACCCTATCACGAATGAATGGCGGGTCAAAGGCTCCCGCTTTTTGGGATATGCTGCGCCGGTCAAATCACAGGATCAAGCAGAAGAGCTAATAAAAAGTCAGCGCCAAAAATTTCATGATGCCACTCATCATTGTTTTGCCTATCGCATAGGTGTTGGTGAAGAGCCCTATTTCCGTTATTCCGATGCAGGAGAGCCCAACGGCACAGCCGGAAGACCCATCTATCAGGCGATAGTCGGTCGGGAATTGACCAATATTCTTGTGGTGGTCACGCGTTATTTTGGTGGCATAAAATTAGGTACCGGAGGACTGGCTCGAGCTTATTGTGATACTGCTAAGTCGCTGTTGCAGAATGCTACCATTGTCACCGAGTATATCATGCAGGAAATTCAGGCTATTTTTTCATATACTCTGCTTAACAACATTATGCATGTGCTAAACCAAACCAAGACTGAGGTGGTTGATTCCAAGTACGAAGAACAGATTTGCCTCCGACTATGGATCCGCAAGGGTCAGGCAGAAAATTTACAACGAAAATTGATCGAAGCAACTGCAGGTAAAATAACTATTGTCCTCACGCCGGAGGCACAATAAGAAACGGAGAAAAATATGCAGTGTTACAAATGTGGCAAATGGATTGAACCTGGCCGCAAATTATTTCGTCAGGATATGTGTGATGGTTGCGATAGTTACTTGCACTGTTGTCGGAATTGTCGCTTTTATGACATCAACGCTCACCACCAGTGCCGCGAACCACAGGCCGAATGGGTGCAGGATAAAGAAATGGGGAATTTTTGCGAGTATTTCGAGCCTGCTGATGCGCCACAAACGACACCATCAAGAGCGGAAGAGGCAAGACGCAAGTTGGATGAATTATTCAAGAAAAAGCCCCCTGAATGAACTTGAAGAAACGACTGGATACATCTGAATGTATCCATCTATATCTTAGGTGATAACCTCTTGAGTACATATTATCCAGATCAAAATAGCTTGGAAAGTCTTTCCGACAACTCCGTATTAGATGTGCCAAATAGGAAACGTATTTCCAGATAATAACGTAGAGGTTCAAACTGGGCTTCTTCGAGCATACTTGCACATCTCTGAAAATGCTGATAATCTGAAATTCGATAGATGGCTAAGATCATCCAATCATATTCGCTGCCAGCTGGCAGACCCTGCACATCGCCGGAAAATCCCCCAACAAAAGAGGCACTTGCCAGCCACCGCTCATGTAACATATGCAGTAATTTCGTTAATGTTCGGACCAGGTCTATTTTTTCTTCTCCGCTCAGTTTAAGGTAATGTTCCAGAGCCGAACCTCTTCGCCGAATGGCCACCAGCATCCGGAACTTCCCCGGTGTCTGCTGTACCACCACTTTGCGATACAGCGCTCGATAGCTCACTATGGCGAGAAATAGGAGTACAAAGCTCAGGAGAACAATCTGCAAGGTTGTCATTTTTTCCTCCAAGTAGAATGATGAGCTCTTCATAGCTCTTTCATTTTTCCCTCATTGGGTGAATGGGTTGTGGCGGGCACAGCTGCTTATTCCTCCAGGTTTTGGCTTGTTACAGATCTACTCTTAATGACTGAATGGTTTTTGGGGTGGCACCATTTGCCATTTGATACTTGGCCTATCCAAAATAAGTAATGACTATATTCATACCAATTAAATATGTAGCCTACCCTTCGCAACCCCACCGGCTACTTCAAAGACGGGTGACCAATGAAGGCAGTCTATTATGGCAGAAAAAGATATGTCACCCTGAAGTAAAATAATAGAAATAATTATCATCTTCAATATTATTTTTCTACCTGTAAGATGGAACATACTTGACTTATTTATGAAAACTAGTTAAATTCATAATAAAGTATCATTTTCATCTTTTTGGATGTTTTTCTGGCAGAGGTTTATATGTGAAAGTTTGAATAAAAAAGCTTGATGGAAGCGAACTTGCTACTGAAGTCTATCTGGTAAAAATCGTCCTTTCCTGTGCTGAACCAAGTGGCTCTTAATGATTATCAGGATATTCGAGCAGTATTTTTCAAAAGCTCTCGCCTTGTGTGAAAATTGAAAAAGGTGGCATGAAAATTGATGATCCTTGGGTGGTGTATTATCTATTTTTTTCTAAAATTATTAATATCAATAAGTTAATTGGTAATTAATTGCGTTATTTTTATCAGGATCATCACTTTTTCACGACATGTATCACAAAATTATGTATCCTCGTATATTTTACAGCCATGTTACAAGGGAGAGCTGGTGAAAATGGAAACGGATATTAACAAGAAACAAACGGAGGATTCGAAGACCCAAGCAAAGAGCAGCATCGAGCAAATTCGAGAGATTCTATTTGGCGAGAAAGCCGCCGAGTGGGAACGGCGGCTGAATACCATTATCGAAGGCATTCGCTTGTTAGATGAAAAGCTCATCGAACTGGAAAAGCGCCTGGCGGAAATGGGAGTAAGGCAAGACAGCCTGGAGGAACGCTATCTGCAGAGTGATGCCAGTTGGACGCAATTGCACGATCTGGTCAAGTTGATGGACAAGGACTTGAATCTAAAGATCGCCCATTTGGACGACATCAAGACCGATCGAGAATTGATCGCCAAGGCTTTCGGCGATTGGGCGCAGAAGATCAGACAAGCGAGCAAGGAATAATTGAGCATTGCACCTATGGCGCCGAAAAAAGACAAATCCCTCGAGAGATTGCGCGAGCTGCTTTTTGGGCCTGAATACAACCTCCAGCGCATGAAAGCTGATATCGAGCGGTTGAAAAAGCAACTGGCGGATAAAGAAGCCATCATCGCAACCTTAGATCCAGTTATAACCGATCTCTTATCGAGGAAGATCAGCAACAACAGAGAGGACATGGCGGAAACGCTCGCGCCGGTCATGAGCGAGGCCATCAAACGGCAGGTGGACGAAACCCGTGAGGAGCTGGTCGACGCACTTTATCCCATCATTGGGCGAACAATACGTAAATCCGTAGCCGAAGCGATGAAGGACCAGTTTGCGTCGGTAAATAAGAAAATTGCCGACGGTATTCGTCGATCCTTTCTGCCCGCCTGGATTCAAGGAAAAATATTGGGCGTACCAAAAGCGCAGCTCTTTGTGAAATCGGCCATGCCCTTTCGCATCGAACAGATTTTTTTGATTCATTCGGAAAGTGGCATTTTAATTGCCCATGTCACGCCGGAGACAGCGGGTGGAGGCGTGGATCAAGAAATCATCAGTGGGATGTTGACAGCCATCCGCGATTTTGTCGCTCAAGCTTTCGAAGCACACGAAGGGGAGTTGCGCGAAATTCAGTATGGCGAATCAAAGATCATTCTCGATATCGGCCGGTATGTTTACTTGGCAGTGGTGGTTTCTGGTTATGAACCGGATAACTTTTACAACGAGGTCAGCAGACTCAATCAGCGTATATATAACCGTTTCTATAAAACGTTGCGTCAGTTTGAAGGAGAGACCAACACCCTGCAACCGGTCAACAGTTTGTTGCAGGCGTTTATCCATCGCTTCAATATGAGCGAAACGATCGCAGAGGGAAAGCCCAGTAAACCGTATCTCTTATATTTGCTCAGGGCGATAGTGATTTTAATTGGTCTCATTATGGCGGCTATCTTGTTGCCAGATTACTTTTCAGGATATCAGACCAGAAGAGCGGTTCAACAACAATTACAATCCGTACCTATGATAGATACCAGAGAGATCCGTTACACGGTCAAAGACGATCGCGTCATTCTGACGGGCACAGTCAATTCGTTCGCGCAAAAGGCCACCCTTGATAGCTTGATCAAGACGTTGCCCCAAGTTAAAAGCGTAGATAACCGCTTACAGGTGCTGGTACCGGCCATCACCGCGGATCAATTAGAAACGGAACTAAAGCGAAGGCTTGCTTTATATGATAGCATAAATTATTTTCAACCGCGTATTATTGTCGCACAAGATCACGTGGTGCTCAACGGTTTTGTACCTGACAGTAAAATGAAGCATGATATCGGCCGCATGGTCAGTGAAATCGCCGGCGTTCGTTTGGTTACCAACAACCTTATTGTTCTCAATGATAGAGAGCTGACTGAGGTGAGAGGCTTTCTGCGCGATCATTCGTTATCTTTTCCCTCCTTTTCAGTTGAGCTTGATAAAACTCAGATTCCCAAGATCGATGCGGTGGTAATGGTATGGCAAGCATTGAAGGATGCCCGAGCCACGCTGGTGGTGAGGGGATATTCTGATGATACAAAAGATTTTTATGAAAATTTGCGTCTATCAAAATTACGTGCCCAAAAGGTGAAAGAAGAATTGGAAAGACGAGGAATTTCACCGGAGAGCATGATTCTTCTCTCTTATGGTGAAAGATATCCAAAATTTGCCGATGAAAGAAAACCCATCGCAGTTCACAATAGTCGGGTTGAATTTGATGTTTTATTAGGAAGATGAGTGTTACGATGACGTTGGAGATCAGTAAAAAAGTCTGCATGTTGGGATCCTTCGGGGTAGGAAAAACCAGTCTGGTACGCCGATTCGTTTACAATAAATTCGATGAAAAATATTTGACTACCATCGGCGTGCAAGTGAGTCATAAAGTGTTAGAACCGATCATCAGAGCGGATAAATCACGGGTAATAGTGAAAGTTATTTTATGGGATTTGGCCCATATCGACAAAATGACCGATATTGTCAGAAATTACTTTCGTGGCTCCCATGGAGGGATCGTGGTGTTTGACCTTACCCGACCAGCAACATTTGAGGGTTATAATATGTATATAAACGGTTTCAAGGAAATCTGTCCCAAGAGTCAAATGATTTTTGTCGGCAACAAAACGGATCTATTAATGGATGATACCGAAAGCGTTAAAACATTTACGGAACTAGCGCAAGTCCACAAGGTTCCATATTTTTATACTAGCGCGAAGACTGGTGAAAATGTAGAAAAAGCATTCTATCATCTTGGAATCATGATGACAGAGGCCAAATAATCATGTTAGATATTTTTGAACAAATTCTTCACGAGAATAAAATTGCTTATGCGATTTTTGACCGCCAGTTGAAACTTGAAAAATGTTGTCGCTATTTCCAAAAATTAGTTCCTGAGTGTAAAAATACCCCAATGGCATCGCTTTATGAGCTTGTGCCCGAGTTGGTCGGCAGCGAAGAACAAGTTATGGCAGTTCTTCAAGGCACTCTGCCGAGATATGCTATTGAAAAGCTTAATCGTACCTCCGAATCACAAATCATTGGATACTACAATCTGGTGCTTTTTTCCAACAAGTGCAAATCGCCCCCTGAAAGAAAATTAGTGGCGCTTTTGGTGGATACGACCGAACAGACTTCGCTGGAACAAAAGGTGCAGCAGCAGCGATTCGAAATCATGTTGCTGCAATCGAGTTTATCGCGATCGATGAAATCCATCAGCCCAGAAATCATCGGTAAATCGACTCAAATTCAAAGGATCCGAGAGTTCATCACCAAAATATCCAAATATCAAGGCTCCATTGTTTTATTGGAAGGGGAAACCGGAACAGGCAAAAATCTGGTAGCGCAATTAATCCATCAAAATTCCACTCCACCCAATGCGCCGTTTGTGGAAATCAATTGCGCTTCTATTCCGAGCAACTTGATTGAATCGGAAATATTTGGCTATGAGAAGGGGGCTTTTACCAACGCAACAGCTTCCAAACCTGGTTTGTTAGAAGAGGCAGATGGGGGGACGTTTTTCCTGGATGAAATATCGGAACTGCCTCTTCCTTTGCAATCGAAATTCTTGTCATTTTTAGAGACGAAAAGATTTCGTCGTTTAGGAAGCACTCATGAACGCACCGTCAACACCCGCATTATTGCTGCAACCAATCAAAATCTCCAGACGCTGGTGGAGCAAAAAGAGTTTCGCTTGGATCTGTTTTTCCGCCTCAATGTATTACAACTACGCTTACCCCCTCTTCGTGAATTGGGCGAAGATATTCTGCTCATTGCCGAATATTTTGCCAAAATCTACGCGTATGAGTTCAAGAAATTCATCAACGGATTTTCAGAGGCTGCTGCCAACAAATTGCTAAGATATGCCTGGCCGGGTAATGTGCGAGAATTGCGCAACGTTATCGAACGTGCCGTCATTTTCGCCACGGGAGAATACATCGGGCCTGAAAATATCGTGTTGATGGGCGGAAAGGAAGAACCAGAACCGATCGAAGAGTTGGAACGGTCGGAAAACTTGTCGCTGTTCGAAATGGAAAAGCAACTCATCGCCCAGGCTTTGCGTAAAACAAACGGTAACCAAACACGGGCTGCCAAGATGCTCGGACTCAGTCTGGACACCCTCCGCTATCGTATCAAGAAGTATAATATTGAGATTGAGTAATTGCTGCACGATGTAATATACTCATGATGCATTTTCTCTTTTACCTTTTTGCTAACCCTAAACCTTCCTACTAAAAAGGGGGGAGGCCACCCACTTTTGGATGAGTTTTGAGATTCAGATGTATGATTAGCCAATCAACCAGAATTTCTTTTCATCGCTTAAGGCGAATCATTTTTCCATATCGGAATTTAAAAATTACCCTCTCACAAGTATCGCAAAATGGATGAGATTTTCTGGGGTGAATTCATGCCATTATTCTTATTTTTGTGCAAAATATTTTTATTTCATATGTTTATTGATTCATTTTACGCAAAACAATTCATTTTTTGTATGTTTTTTTACGAAGATCATAGGGTTAACTATTTTAATTGAACAACCTTTTCATCAGAGCAGGTTGTTAATTTTAAACCAAAGATGGAAACTTTTGTGGATTACTGTATGCGATCTTCCTTGTTAAGCATCTTTGCAGCAACTTTGGTGGCTTTTAATTTTGCCTTTGCACAGAGTTGGCAAAACACCAAAGGAATCGGCATCGGTATGAGTGCGGTAAAATTTTTGGGCGATACGCCGGATCGGGCGGCGCTGGGTCAGACTATCCATGCCAGCATCAAGTTCGGGCCAACCTATTTTTTGCTCTTTGAACTCCAAGGTGGCTACGGAAGCTTCAAGCCGACCATCCCCGGTTCACGATATAAAAAGGATGCCAATGACCCTTATCGCACGTTTCTTTTTCCTTTCAATTTGGGAATGAAATTGACACCATCGCGATCGGCCCTTAAGCCCTATGTGATCGTCGGAGGTGGTCTGCTCTTCTGGGATCTGCGTAACGTCGCTAATTCACAGATTTCATTTTGGAATGACCGCAAATGGCGTTGGGGCACGCGAATCAGTGGACTGCGGAAAAACCTCACCTTACATGAGGGTCTTGGATTGGAGATTTTCCCTATCCCCACCATCGGTCTCGACTTACAGGCGCGCTTTACCAGTCTGTTGCATTTGCGCGTGGACAATGTGGGGTACAATGACAAAAATTCTCAGGTACTCGAGGCTGCGGCAACTCTGAACTTCTACTTTGGCTTTTATCAAGATAGCGATCGCGATGGCATCCCGGACAAGTTCGATAAAGATCCCAAACGGCCAGAGGATTTTGACGGCTTTCAAGATGATGACGGCGTCCCTGATCCTGATAACGACCTGGATGGTATTCCAGATGTAGACGATAAATGCCCCAACGAACCGGAAGATATAGATGGTTTTGAAGACCAAGATGGCTGTCCCGACTTGGATAATGATCAGGATGGCATTCCGGATACCAAAGAAGGATGCCCCTTTGAGCCAGAAGACATGGATGGGTTCGAGGATGAGGATGGCTGCCCAGATATTGATAACGACCAGGACGGCATAGTCGATCCCCTGGATGCCTGTCCCGACCAAGCTGAGGATTTTGATGGTTTCGAAGATCAGGACGGCTGCCCGGATTTAGATAACGATAAAGATGGTATTCCCGATGCTCTGGATAAATGCCCCAATCAAGCAGAGACATATAATGGCTATATGGATGATGATGGTTGCCCGGATGAAGTGGTGATGGAGAGAACTGCTCCACCCGAAGCGGCTGGCATGCAGATCGATTTCAAGGCAGCGGGTTCAAAGTTTACCCTGCCGAGTATCACCTTCAAGTCAGGAAGTGCCATTCTCACAAGAGAAGCCCGCGAAACATTAATCGAGGTTTACAAGGCTTTGAAGCAGGAGCCAGATGCCATGGTGGAAATCCGAGGTTTTACCGATAGTATTGGCGATGAAGAGAACAATCAAAAGCTTTCGGAAAAACGCGCCCAAGCCGTGCTTAAATATTTGGTCAACTTGGGTATTCCCAGTCGACAACTGCGCGCCATCGGTATGGGGGAGCTGGATCCGGTTGCCAGTAATGCTACACCTGAGGGCCGCGCGCAGAATCGCAGGATAGAATTTTTGCGCATTAAATAAGAAAAAACCCGGGTCATACGACTCGGGTTTTTTATTGCGGGAATGTGTGGGAATCGAACCCACCCGAGACGAAACCGTCTCACAACGGATTTGAAGTCCGCGGGCGCCACCAGGCTACCGGCCATTCCCGATGAAATAAAATACAAAATTGCTTTTTGTAAATCAAGTACATTATTACCAGAACAACCACACATCTACTTTTTGGGGTTCATCTCGTATACGAAATGAAAATGAAGGACAGCTAATGTAGGCGAGACAAACATCCTGAGATGCAGGGGTATCCATTTTTAAAAAAATCAATATCAAGCATTGCTTGCAGTCTCTGCAACCGTCTGTTCAACTTCGGCATCAGACTAAAAAAGGGGAACCGGCATCAAACCAATTCCCCTTTTCTGTAGGAGGGAGAATGAACGCGTACTCTTTCATGAAAAATTTTGGTATATAATATTTCCCCCATTCTTATTAACGTTACGCCCGGCTATACATTCAGCTTCTTCCGTAACGGCGGATGAACCTTTTGAAGGAGGAATTACCTCCCCAGCTCATTATCCTCAAAGAGATCGAAAAAAATGTTGCCCTTATTTACAACACTCTACGACCTCTATTTATAAAACGACAGAAAATTCTATTTGTTTCAAAAAAATTTTAGAGGGTAGATGGAGTCCATGGTCTACATTTATTTGCGTGGATCGCTTTCAGGTTCTTTTGCGAATTTTCAAGAATTCCGGTGCCTCACGCAAACTGTTAATCAGGATCTTGAATGAGCGCAGCCACGCACGAAAACCCGTTCGTTTAAATATCGCAGATTCGTCGCCGATTTGCGGATAACCGCTATCAGATGGTGTGATGTTCTCCCAGTTGCGAAAAAGGCAACCCCAGGGACTAGCCAAAGCCTGCTGCATTTTCTTTTTCGCTTTAAATGGATACCAAAACGAATCATGATAGAGCACGCTGGCAATATAAGACCACGGGGCAAGGAAAGTCTTCAGCGACCACTCCAGGGGTTTTTTCAGGGGCCCCCAGTAGATGAGATGTTGCATACGCGAGGCAAAGGTCATTTTATGAAAGGGGCCAACAAAATGCCAGTTTTCCTCTGCTATTTCTGGGTCGCCAACGATGTCGATGTCGCGCACAGTGCCGCAACCTAATCCCAATTCGTGCGCTAAGCGGATGTATTTGATGGAAAGGGGATCAAAACCCATCAATTTTGCAGCCACGGCATCGATGGCCACCTGATCGGCGCTAGCCAGGATGACGTTTTTAACATGAGGAATCATACAACGAGGCCCAGGGCCATCGCCGGCAAACGTGCCATCCATGACAGCAAACAGACCACGGTGAATTTTTTGCTGCACCATGAGTAAATCCACCAACGTCTCGTGGATCACCGGGTGCGTCCAATGACGACGTTCGTTTAATAGACCGCCAAAAGCATTCTTCATTGCACCGGTGGTGGTGGTAAAGATGTGCGCTTTTACCGTGGGTAGATGGATGATATTCTCACCGATCATGCGCTTTGGAATAAAGAAACCCTTGGGATAGACTGTATTGAGACAGAGGAAATCCTTTCGCAATTCGCCCACAGCATCGTTGATATGTATCCAATCGGGATCCTCATAGAGATGAATATTGCGCAATCCGTGCGCCTGGATGACCGGCAAATGCTTGTTCTCCCGTTCACCCAATTTGGCATCGATCACTACCGTGCGGTTATGGCATGCATGGATGAGCGCAGGATCATAGCCATCCTTTTTCATGGCCCGAATCACCCCTTCTAATTGCCACGGCGTCGTAGAACTGGCGGGGAAGAAAAAATGCCAGGAAATATTGATCTTTAAGGCCGTATCCACTTGGCGGTCGATATAATTTTGATAGCCAGCCAAATTCATCAATCGATGGTAATCACTTAGTACTGTTTCCGGTCTGGTGTGCAAAATGGCCACAATACTTTTCGCCATGATTTATTCTGACCTTCTTTTCGTATATCCAATAACCTGAACTCGCTCAACTGCCTATCGTAATTATATATTTGCAAATAATTTATATATGAAAAAAAGTTCCCGTTCCTTAAACTTGAAATCGCTATTGACTCCCAAATCGAGGTCAGAAATGCCCCTCGAAAGGTGATTTTAATCGAGTTTAAGAAAGTATACAAATTTTGTGCCACTTTTAATATTCATAGTGTAATGGTTTGGATGGGATCTCTGACCTTGGTAATAGTAATAACAATAGACACTTGATTAATTGCATCCTTTTAGGGATATTTTTCGTTTCATATGAAAAGTGAGATCGAATCCATTGTAGGGTGGTATCAATTGGGCACGGCGACTTCTCTGATACCCTCTTTGAAACGGATCGTTTTGTTTCCAAGCGGATGGATAAAATTGATACGAATGGGCGTTGGAGTCTCGACTCGCACGATGGCACGTTCCGTAGGCCATTTTCGAGCACGGCATAGCATCGAGACATTTGCTGATCCACAAGTCAAGTTTTCCACACCATGTTCATCGGTACGGTGAAGGTACCAGGTAATCTGATGGTTTGCGGCATCGACACGTATCCCAATCACCTGTTCAATCAAGAGAGCGATGGGTGCGATGCCTGCACCGACCCAATCCGCTCTTGCAGAGGGCCCTGGCGCTGGTGGATCAACAGCATAATTTTCCCAGAGGGTCCCCGTCGACCTGTAAACCGCGCTCATAATATCGAGAAAAGTTTCGGCCGCTTTCGTGGCTGGTTCTTGAAAACCATATGATTGCAAGCTACGTAAAAGAAGATAATGGTCAAGCGGACAAACAGCTCCTGAACCCATTCTCTCGGAGGGAGGATACGAAAGGTTGCGAGCATCGCTTGATCCGGAGAGAACTTGCCAAAATATAGAGGAATCCATCATCGATTCGACCAGAACCCCAGCCTGTATCGGCGATGCTATACCAGCGATCATCGGCCAGAAACCCGCCAGCGGAGAACACGCAATCTGCCTGCCATCCTCGGCAATATCATTATAGAGGCTATCTATCTCATTCCACATAAAATGATTGATTCTGGTCGTTATTTCTTGAGCTCGCCGTCGGCAGCGGGCTGCTTCCCTATCCATGCCTACATGCTCGCACACAATAGCCAGCTGTTGATAGAATAATGCCATCTGCGACGACAGATCGACAGACCCTGTGGCCAGGGGGAAAGACTCCTCCCACTTTTTTTTCATCGCTACATTGAAAAATAAACCATGGTTGGCGCCTTTTTTGATTTTATTTTTTTCGATCCACGCGGCATATTGAATCAACACAGGTATAATACTTTTGAATCGCGAATCATCAGCTGTGAAACGGTACCATTCCACTTCCAGCCAACTGAACAACGGAGGATCGATGGGCGGATGCATACTTGGCAGATGGACATCCCTGCCATCGACGGGATTGATTTCGCTGCAAATATATCCGGAATCGTGTTGACGACCGTAAAAATTATCCAGCACTTCTATAGCCGAAAAGAAGGGATAGGCATATTTCATGAACGTCAGAATCGATGCTGTGTCCCATTGACCAAGTATACCTGAATGGGGCTCGTCGATGTAATGGGATAATAAGGGTGAATCTGCAGGCGGATTTTTCAACCGCTCGAATGCTAATTGCCAGGCTTTCCAATAGAGATCGATATATTCTGGATTTTTCTGAAGGATAGGCTGGGGTAAAACGTCTTTTACCTCGAAATAGCTTGGAAGGGGATGGGGTTCGTATTGATATTTATCGAAATAAATCCCTCGCAAAGTGCTGTATGGCTGCGACCACGCTGTCACCACCCATGCCATTATGAATGAAATGAAGAACCGTTGCTTTTGCACCTCGAAATTCCTCTACTGCAATCAACCTGTTTTTGGTGTATGGTATCTGATCTTCTCTTTTTTATGCTCCATCGGATATCCTTGAAAGCAAAACTTTTTTAATGAGGGCATAATAAACTGAAATTGTTTCGCTAAAAGTGATAATAATATACATTAAATGAGGTTTTTTGTCAATAACAGATTCCTGTCTGGCCCATAATTTGCAATGGTTTTGCAGCACGTATAGTGGGATTTTTTTCTATATTATTATAAAAACTTAAAAAATAAGAAATTAGAATTGTAAAAAATTATATCAAACTGTAATATCTTTGCCACACTTAGAAAGGAAAGGGTTATGAAAACGCTACAATGGTGCAGAATAGTATACATTTTTTTGTTATTGTTTTCTGTTTATGGACTCGCCCAACCGGTGCATAAACGATTGATCTATTCGCATTCCCTTAAAAATGGTAATCCTACAGCCGGTGAGACGATTGTCAATGACGGTGGGGAATTTATTTCCGATAAAGGTTGGCAGGCGACCACCTCCAGTAGTCAATTGACGATCACGTTGGCCAATCCCTTGCCCTTCGAAGGCACTTTTGTCATCGATGTGACCAATTTCGATCCGGCTCATCAGTATGTTGAGGACTATAAATTGCACATCATCAATCTATATTCGCGTATCTATACCAATAACAAAGACATTTTTTATACCGATGGCTCCTGGTGCAATATTCGCACAGGTATTGGATATTCGACCGAACCGGGGGTAACGGCAGGATATAAATTCTTGGCGGCTCCCCGTGGCGTTGACACCCGTCAAGAAGTGCGTTGTATTGAAGACGCCATTTGGGATCCTTCACAAACCCATCAGTTTAAAATTACCTGGACGAGTTCGCACATCTACTGCTCGATGAATAATATTCTACATGCTCAGCTACCATTCTCTGGGCAAGTGGAACCATTCAAGTATGTGCTCATCGGTAAAGATAACCTCATTTGGGGTTATGCGGCGCAGCCGGGTGTCATCTACAGCAATCTCCGCATCTATGGTGTAGGTGATCCTGAACCAGATTTGCTACCACCGGATCTTGTGAGCGTATCCGTAGTGAACGATTCAACCCTGTTGGCTCAATTCGACGAGCAGGTGGATGTTGTTTCTGCGACGTCTGTTGAAAATTATCGCATCGATTCTGGTTTAAGCGTTCTCCACGTCGACATGGCGGAAGCGAATGTAGCAAGGTTATCTACAAGTGTCCATCCTACATCGGGCAAATATACTCTCTGGGTAAAAGATATCTACGACAAGGCCGAAACACCCAATAAATTGGCGCAGGATAGCGTTTCCTATTACTTTATCAAATCCTTTATTAAGAATATCTCCAAAAGCAATTATCAAATTAAACAAAAGCAAGTGGGCGACCCGGTTTATAGCGATCGCGACTATATTTTTACCCACATTCCGACTGGACTACTGGATGCCTTTTGGATTGAAACCGCCAATGACGACAAAACTGCATCGGATGAGACATTTCTCACGTTTACCGTAGATGGACCGGTTTATGTGACCATTGCCTACGATAGCACCATCGCGCAATTACCGACATGGTTGCAAAATTGGACTCCAGTCTCTTCTGTTGTACGCTCCACAGATACCAACTACCGTTGTTTTGAAAAATTTTTCCCGACGGGAACGATTCAACTTGGCGCCAACAAAGGTCAAAATAGCTCGAGCATGTATTTGATCGCTATCCGTCCGGCGGAAGACAAAACACCGCCAGCCCCACCGCAAAACGTGCGATTGATATATATTGCCGATTAAGGGAATTTAGATTTATCTTCTGTCTCGAATGTTCGGGTAAACATCAATAAAGGCTGCGAAAGTTCTTTTATTAAAGTGAGTTATTGATTGTCAGGCAGGAGTGGGGAAAAAGATGTCTCGAAAGCAGAGAGGGGGGATTCATCCAACCCAGAGGCTGGTTTAGGATGCGCCGGTTTGAGGGCGCTTTCAGCGCGTACCTACGGTCTCTGTAGAAGTATAAACCCACCCCTCCATTGGTTGCCTTTCAATATCGAAATGAATAGTGGTTGTAAAGAGGATTTTTTTTCTGCTTTTGGAACTGTTTTTGAAAATTAGCGTTTCGTTTTTCTCAGAGCCGCTGCCATTTCTTTGATCTCACTCAAATCCCGTTGCATTTCGCTCCAGCCGTACCACAAAGAATAATCCGGATTGGCATGGAAGGCACCCTGGAACGCCCGCATCCGATGCTCGAGGAACATGATAAAGAGTTTCTGCTCGATAACCGTCGGGGCATCGTGGAAGGTGAGCAGATCCGGAAAGGCATAGGGATAGCTCGCCGGCTTTTTGAGTATGCCATCTTTGTATAACCCAGCCACAATTCGCAGTGCTTCGGCCATAAGGCGATCGGCCTCTCTGATCATGTTATCGCCCTTTTCCAATTCGGCTTTGGCAAAATTGAGCGAATGACACTGGTTGCAGGTTTTCAGCATTTTGTCGCGCTGCTTCTGCCAGTCCTCCTGGGTTAACCTGGCGACATTGGCAGCTTTCACTACCTCCAATCGGGCGGTGGGCTTGCCCTCTGGATCGAGCACGCCCAAACCTTGCAAAATGGTAGTACGATCAGCCGCCCATTGTTGGTCTTCTGGCATGGGCAAGCGAACAGCCAGAAATCCCCATGCCGTTTGCACTTCATGGTTGCCCTCCTGAAAATGGCAGGTCTGGCATTTCGGTGCCGCCACGGTTTCGGGCAGGACCTTGTTCTGCTTCAACAGATAGCGGACGCCATGCTTTGAGGTGGAAAACATTTCCCATTGTGGATGATCGATGCCCATATGGCAGGTCTGGCAGGCTTGAGGTTCTAAAGCCTCGGTTTTAGAAAACAGATGGCGGGTATGGCAGGCATCGCACGACGCTCGACCAAAACCTGCGCCAGCCTCACTCAACGTTTTTATTTCTTGCTCGCTTTTTAAGCCAATTTTATGGCACCCGCCACAGCCCTTCATCCCTTCCATCAATGCCATGGGCTGCATGTGGGCTGTAGGCATGGCCTTCATGGCAGCCCAGGCCAGCGCATGCTTCCCCTTTTTGAATTGTTCCACCTGCCTCTCATGGCATTGGGCGCAGGTCTCCGGCGTTGGAATCTGAACATTGGCTACATCGTACGGAGTTTGGTGGTCATCGCCATGACAAGTGGCGCAATCAATATCGTTCTGGCTATGCCTGCTCAATTGCCAATCGGACACGATGTTGGGGGTGATCTTTTTGTGGCAGTCGATGCAGGGTTGAGCCGATATAGCGGAAGTGCAGCCGGCGCAAATCATAATGATGATCAGAATGTTGATATTTATTGATCTCATGTTTTTTCCTCCCATTTTGAAGATTAAAATTTTAAAAACATAAGTGATTTTGATCAATCATTGATTGAAGCTATGGCATTTTAGAGTAACTTTGCAAAAATTAGTTAAATGTTGATATTTAGACAACGGATTAATGAATCCAACTGATAAAAATAGCATCCGTTTGCTTCATCCATCCATTGGGCATAATACTTTTGATTTTATTTTCATACTATAAGATAGATACCACCCCACGGACGAGAAAAAATTATAAAATCTTTTAAAAAAATAAAAAATATTTGTGGGGCATAGAATTAAATTCATCCAATAACTCAAATTCTCGCCACTCCCAGAAATACTGCATGCATCACTACGATCAGCACCAGAAAAATCATCCGAACCGTATCACCATTCCAATTCAAAAAACGATACTCCAGAAAGCGGCCTTTGCAACTACCGATGCAATCACCGCAGAGTGTGCAGGAACTGGCCGGCCTTTGTTTCACGATATCATCCCATTGCAGCGCATCGTAGCGGCAGACCGAGGTGCAGGCGCGGCATTTGCTGCAGCCGTCTTTGATGCCAATGCGAAACGGATTCAGCTTCCCCAGCCAGGTCGCCAATATTCCGATAGGGCAATAGATGAGGCAATGGGTCATCACGCCTTTTTTCCGTGACCACAAGACCATAAACCCGATGCCGATCAATCCAAAAGCAATGCCGAGCGCTGTTGCGACAACCATCGAAACGTGCAGCGCTCGTAATACCAGGGTGACGATGATCATCGAAGCCAGCATCCCGGCTTGTATCCTCCGGCGTGATCTGACGAAATCATTTGTCACTTTGCTTTGGCGAGATGCCCAATGGTCCCAGGCACCGATGTAGCAGAGATGGCTACACCAAGCCGGCCCCACCAGCAACACCGTGCTAATGAACAAAATGGGCATGAAAAATCGCTCGCCGCGAAATAGCGGACCCGCCACGATCATCGCTGGCACCGGGAGATGAAGCCTACCGGACATGAGAAATTTATCAAAGCCCATCACACCAAGAATGAGCTGGGAAAAAAATACGATGGAAAATCCCAGCCAAATGCGATGGCGCCATAGGGCTGATCGATCGGGATCGAGCAATTTTTCTACAATCCACCGGGCATAAAGAGCAATGACAAATATTTCGATCCAGCCCAGCGAGGGGAAAAACCGCTCCATTAATAACACAGGCACAGGAACTATTATCTGCACGATGCTCAAAAAGAAAAAGGTCATTAAAAAAGTTACTGCGGAAATTTTTTCGGATGCACCGGTGTCGACAAAATATTGTTTCATTTTTTTGGTTGCAAAGACGATTGTCGTAAGCGCGGTGAAGAGAGCCACGCTTCCCAGAATGATGGCTAATCGGGTCCATGCTTCATTCTGCATCTGCCTAAGGTGAACGATTTTCAATAAGGTCAGCACCCATTCGCACGCAGCGAAGATGAGTAGTGCTTGAAAAACATAAGCTACCCATCTTCTTTTTATAAATAACAAAAATGGAAGCAATAAACTTATGACTACCAGCCCAGTTATATTCGCGCGTGAAAAATGAGCTGCCATCAAAAGAGACGATAAAATAACAGGAAATAATCTCAATACTATCATTTTTGTGATCTCTCTTACCAGAGCTCTGGGTTTCTTTTATCCATCCATTAAAGAAATAAATAGAAAAAAATCAGGCCATCTCAACGGTATGATTCCCTTTTCATTCTTCTCGTGAGACTTTGGGTAGTCCAGTCATCCTAATCCTTTCTTTCGTATGGGAAAAATAGTCAAGTATCTTATCTAAAACAAGAAAAAATTAGATGCATTTTTTATAACTGTAGGAAATTACTAAAGACAATACCTGTTTGAATAGAAAATAGGGAAAGCTTATTAAATAGGACTCATTTTTAAGCAAGAATTTTATCCCTCCCTATTTCATCGATAATAGGGTGGGAAGTGAAAAAGGAAGGTTCTTGGATGATGTAAATAAAATTGCGGTTATAAGTAAAAGTCTTGGTTCGTTCGCTCCTGATCGTCTATTACAGTTTACATCACTCGGTAAATCATCGTGAGCTGATTTGAAATGTCATTTCTTATATGGCTCTCATCTCCTTTAAAAGGGCATTATTCATACCTCAACGCGATAATCGGATCCAACATCGACGCTTTGCGCGCCGGATAGATGCCGAAAAACAAGCCCACAAAAGTTGCGAATCCGAAACTGAGTAGAATCGAGGAAAGGGAAATCATCGTATTCCATTGTGCCCAATTAGACAATGCCCATGATAAAAAGATACCCAACAGAATCCCGATGATGCCTCCGGATAAGCTCAGTGTGGTGGATTCCACTAAGAATTGCATGAGGATATCGCGCTTGCGTGCGCCGATGGCCTTGCGGATGCCGATCTCCCGCGTGCGTTCGGTGACCGACACCAACATGATGTTCATGATGCCGATGCCGCCGACCAACAGCGACACTCCAGCGATGGCGGCCAATAAAAAACCGAAGGTGCGATTGGTCTCCTGAAAGGTGCTGATGACATCCGACTGATTACGAATAGTGAAATCATTGTCTTGTTCACGCGAGAGGCGATGCTGCCGCCGCAGAATTTTTTCCACTTCGATTAGCGCATCGGTCATCTTGGTTTCGTCAATCACTTTGACGGTGATACCGGTATAATAGTCTGCGCCAAAGACGCGTTTCTGCGCGGTGGTGATGGGAATCAGAACGACGTCGTCCTGATTCATCCAACCCATCTGTCCTTTCTTCTCTAAAACGCCGATGACGATAAAATTATCTTGATTGATCTTCAGAGTTTTGCCAATGGGATCAATGCGGCTGAAGAGATTGTCGCGCACCTCGGTGCCGATGACGGCGACGCGCTCGGCAGTAGCAACCTCATCCGCAGTAAAATAGCGGCCTTGGATGACCTTGGTATTGCGCACAATGCCATATTCGGGAGTGGTGCCCGAAACCTGAACATTACGATTCTGGTTTTCGTACTGTAATTGTGCATTGCGGCTGAATTCCGGCAGCACAAAAGCAGCATAGCGGCTTTTTTCGCGTAACGCCTGAAGGTCTTCTTCCTTTAGAGAGACGCGACTGCCTTCAGCCATACGAATATGACCGAATTGGGAAGATCCCGGCCGAATGAATAACAGATTGGATCCCATCGACTGGATGCGCTCGGCGATGGCTTTTTGGGCGCCGGATCCCAAGCCCACCATGGTGATCACCGCCGCAACGCCGATGATGATGCCCAACATCGTCAGCGCCGAACGCATTTTATTAGCTGCCAAAGACGAAAAAGCGATGCGCAGGCTCTCATTGAATTCCATATACGTCTTTCTACTTTTCGCCATGCAAACTCCTCATTCACATAACATCATGTTTTAGGAAATTACCGGCTGGTACGCTGAGCTCTAAACCCGCTCATATCATTTCGCGACATCATGCGCTGACGAAATTCTTGTCCGGACTGCAGCGCCCGCGAGAAATAGGTATAGACCACCTCATCTCCCTCCTGGAGCCCGGCCAATATTTCTGTATTGTCAAAGTTACTGATTCCGGTTTTTACCATGCGTATTTCATAACCTTTATCGGTCTTTAAGATTACGCCCCGTCGTAGTTCTTCGCTTGAGGTGCTATCTTTTTCGAATCTGCGCACTGGCGGCTGATTTGGCGATCCCTGACGCATCTCCTCCGGTTTTCTGTCCTTCGTGCTAACATCACGGCCCTCACCCATCACCATCTTTAGTTTACCGAATTCCTGCATCAAATCCGATCGCGTCATCAACGCCTCGTTGGGAACCAGTAGCACATTCTTTTTGTCAGCCACCAGAATTTCGACCGAGGCGTTCATGCCCGCTTTAAGGCGACCCAAGGGATTGTGAACCTGGATGGTCACCTCGAAGGTGGTGACGTTCTGTACGACCTTGGATTGGGCGGCGATGCGAATCACTTCGCCTGAGAATACCTGATCGGGAAACGCATCGGCTACGATCTTGGCAGTCATCCCCGGTGCGATTTTGCCGATATCCACTTCATCTACATCGGCCTTGACGTAGACTTCTTTCATGTCTGCTACTGTGGCAATAAGAGTGCCCCCGGTCACCGATGAAATACCGGAGGAGATGATCTGGCCGACCTCGACATTTTTCGTGAGGACGATGCCGTCGATGGGCGATCGTACGATGGTGTCTTTGAGGCGGATGTCGTTGTTATCGACATTGATTCTGGCTCGTACCAACTGGGCTTGAGCCTCTACTTTGGCCAATTTGGCCATGTCGAATTCCGCGGCTGATATTAAACCACGCTCATACAAATCTTTCTTGCGGGCAAAATCGCTCTCTTTCTGCTTGAGGTTCGCCTCGGCCACCTCCAGATCGGCCACGGCCTGATCATAGGCATTTTTCGTGTCCCGTTGGTCCAGTCTGGCAATCAAGTCGTTCTTTTTCACGAAATCGGATTCTTCGATGGTCAATTCCTCAATCATGCCGCTGGCTTTGCTCTTGATTTCCACTGAATTAATCGGTTGAATAATGCCTGTGGCTGTCACTTCAACTCGTAAATCGCCCCGTTTGACCTTTTCCACTTGTGGTTGAAAGGGATTTACTGTGGGTTTGGCGCTGCTGCTTCGGGTCACCAACCACAAAACAACTATTGCTAATAAAATAATGCCAATGTAAATATACCATTTCTTCATAGTTAAAATCTCCAAAAAATGCTTTATCAAACACACATTTGTTACCAATGAAATAAGACCGCTGACAAAACTCAGAAACCGAAATAGGGCTTGTAGTTTATTCTTTTGCTGCTATGTTCTCATCAAACCCGTCTCCATCTACTAAAACACCCACATAGATGGGAAATATTCTATCTTTTGAATTTTTCGTCCATTTTTCGATTGAATTCATCGAATTTTACTTTTTGTTCTTCTGTCAGAATGTTCGAGAATGATTGACGAAACTGATCGCGTATCTCTCGGAACTGCTTGGCATTGGCTTGTCGGATTTCATCGTGTCGGATGCGGATGTTTTCCAGTTCCTGTCGCAAAAATTCTTGCTGCTTAGCATCCAAATTGAGTTCTTTGGTAAAGAGTGTCATCATGGCCTCGGTTCGATTCCTTTCATGTCGGGGTGGCCCAGGTGGATGACGCAAAATGTTGAAATAAAAAAGAAAAAAACAACAAGCAAATCCGATGACAAAGGCTGATAACAAGCTCAATATGGCCTTGCGTCGCGACGTCATTTTTTATCTCCTTGGATACTTTCATAGTTACCGTTGAGTGCGAATTGCAGGATTTGGTCGTCGGTATAAAGCGCGGAAATCCATTCCCGTTCATAGAGAATCGAGGCTTTGGAGATGCTTTCTTCAACTACTGACTCTCTTTCGCTATCTAATCGAGCGGTCGGCAAATTCCATAACAACGCCAGGATCAACATCAGAATCAGAGCTAACCGCGGCAGAAGTTGTGGTACCATATCAAAGCCAACCCAGAAGGCTGCTTCGGCTTGTTGTTTGTAGTGCATGGATAGCACCTGGCCGACGAAATCCTCACGCACCCGTAAGGATGGTGTTTGTGCCATCACTTGTCGTACAGCGCGCATCTTTGCCAATAGTTTGGCACAAGATGTACATTCGGAAAGATGACTCTTAAGCCTCTCTTCCTCTGTTGGTGATAATCGACGATCGAGAAACAACGAGAGCTTTTCTCTTGGATGAAAGAGGGATTTCATTTGTCCTCCCAAAATTCAGATAATGATTCGGCCAGCTCCTTACGCGCCCGAAATAGCCGCGATTTTACCGTGCCCAGACGCCAATGCAATGCCTTTGCGATTTCCTCGTACGACCATTCCTGTAGATCGCGGAGAATCAAGACCGTCCGTAACGATTCGGGCAACTTTTGCATTTGCTCATGCAACATCTCGAACCGTTCCTTCCTCTCCAACTCGGTATGAGGGGAATGAACCGAGGCATTAGAAACAAGATTTTGACCCTCATCTTCGTCGTCGTGATAGGACGAGATAATTTTTCGCACTATTTTCCGACGGCGGTGATCGCGGTATAAATTAATGGCGATGCGAAACAGCCAGGCACGGAATGGGGCACGAAATTCATAATTGCCCAATGCCGCTAACGCGCGCAAAAAAGTGTCTTGCGCCAAATCCTCGCTGAGATGGCGATCACCGCAGAGATGATAAAGAAAATCGTGAACTGCTTGCGCGTGCGCCTTGACCAGTTCCGCTGTGGCTCTCGCATCCCCTCGCTGACTCGCTTTGATGAGATCATAATGCTCGTCTCGGAATTCCATACAAATAAAACGAACAACAAAAAAAAAAGTTCTCATCCAATGGCGATTTCTGCTTGATTATTTGCAATAGGTTTCGTATTGTAAACGATAAAAATGAATCCACTGGATTTGCCAAAGGCAGAACTAGCTGAATGAAATATAGGTTCCCCCATTCAGTGTTAAACCTTATATTAAGCTTAATCGAATTCACCTATTAGGTGGGATTTCAGAACTTGACACATGACTTCACAGAATCCAGGAGGTACTGTAAACATCCATTCTTTGTTAATGATCTTTTTGAGCTTATCCTTCTCAGCCAGTCAATGGTTAGAGTTAACTTTTCGAATGCAAAATATTAAAAAAGAATATTATTCATTTTTTTCTATTCATTGCTGTCATGGGTGACATTCGTGGTAAAAAATTTCTTACCTGAAAATATTCATGTTATGAGCGATACTTAAACTTTGATTCAGCAGCAGATGCATCTTGAAATGGAGGAATTATGAGAAAATCCATTTTGCTCTTTTTTTCGGTCTTTGCTATTTTTTGTATTGCAAATGCGGATGATGCCAAACTCCAGGCGATGATCCAGTCGGCGGGTTTAGGAGAAACATACAAAGAAGCTAACCAGATTGTGATCTTTGATAGCACCCAGGTGAAGGTGATGGATAGTGGCCTGAGTTATGTCACTATTCACAGTTTGGTCAAGGTCTTAAAACCAGCGGGGGCTTTGGAATTGATTTGCCGGCGCTATGATTACGATCCGCTTTCCGCATATGTCGAGGTAAAATCCGCGCGCATCTTTCGTAAAGGAGGGGATATTGAAGTCATCGATCCGGCAGCCGTGGTGGATGTCGTGGCGCCTGCTCGCGCCATTTACTGGGGTGCACGACAAAAAATGCTGCCAGTGGGTCGTTTGGATGTGGGTGATGCCTTGGAGACGATCGTCTTCCGCAAAGGGTTTACCTATGCGTTGCTGGAATCCGAAAATTCCGCGGCTTCAGCGTTGTCTCTGCCAGACCAAGCCGACGAAGAACGCTATATCCCCCCCATGCGCGGCCATTTCTACGACATTGTCCCATTTTGGTCTTCCGAACCTGTGCTCTTAAAAACATATACTGTCACCATTCCGGCCAACAAGCCACTTCAACATCAATTCTACAATGGCGAAGTTAGCCATTGGGTGCACTTTAATAAAGAATGGACGATTTATCACTGGGAGAAAAAAGACATTAGCCCATGGAAACGCGAAGCGAATATGGTGGCGCCCACCGATGTGTTGCCGGAACTGCTACTCTCTACTTCCCCCGATTGGTATGCCAAATCGCTTTGGTTTCATAAGGTGAACGAGGACTTTGGCAGCTTTGAGGTCACCCCGGAGATTCAGAAAAAGGTGGATGAATTGATCAAGGGGTGTGCCAGCGACGAGGAAAAAGTTTCTGTGCTCACCCATTGGGTAGCGGAGGAAATCCGCTATTCTGGCCTGTCGATGGGTAAAGGGGAAGGGTATACGCTGCACAAGGGAGAAATGACGTTTGCCGATCGCTGTGGTGTTTGCAAGGACAAGGCGGGCATGTTGGTGACCATGTTGCGCGCCGCTGGCTTTGAATCCCATCCTGCCATGACCATGGCCGGCTCGCGCATCGATCGCATACCAGCAGATCAATTCAACCATTCCGTTACCGTGTGGAAGAAAAAAGACGGTAGCTATGTTTTATTGGATCCCACCTGGGTGCCAGGGGTGCGGGAACTATGGTCTAGCGCCGAGCAACAACAGGAATACCTAATGGGCGTTCCCGAAGGAGCGGATCTCATGACTACCCCCATCAGTCCGCCAGAAAACCACTATTTCAACATCCGCGGGGAATCTGAGCTATCTGCTGACGGCAGTTTGAGTGGATATTTTATTCTCGAAGCCGAGGGACAATCCGACGCCATGGTTCGCCGCGGGCTATTGCGCTACCCCAAATCTCTATATGACTGTTATATCCAAAAAGCGCTATTTGAAATTGCACCGCAGGCGATGATCACTCGGCTCAGCTATACTGATCCTTATGATTTGAGCCGTCCCATCCGCATAGAGGTAAGTTATCGCATCCCGCAGTATGCTCAGAGGGTGGGGGAGAGGTTGTGCTTTGTGCCGGTCATTGCTCGCCATCCGTTTTCCGATCCCGTCACCAACAGCCATTTATCCATGAATACCCATTTGAACCAGAGGCAGTATCCTTTTAGCATACGTTGTTCAAAGCTGGTGCAACTTGAGGAGAAGATAAAATTGCCTGCCGGTGTAAAGGTGGCATTTGCACCCACGTTCGATTCGCAAACCGGCGAGGCAGCGGATTTTGCTGCGGGCTATCAAACCCGCGGCAATGGGATATCCTTCAATTACACTTTAAAGTTGAAAAAACGTATCTACAGTGCGGAGGAGTGGCCGAACTTTCGCGCCGCCTTGAACGAAGCAAAGAAAGCGATGCAGCAAGCTGTGATTTTAGAGAAAAAGTAGAGGCAAGATATGAAAAAGTATTTGATCCCCATATCGGTCATTGTATTTTTATTAGCCCCGGTTATTTTTTCGCAGATCGATGAAAGCGAACAAGACGCCGTTTTTATCCAAATTGAAAAGTGCTATCGATTAAATGAAGATGGTTCCTGGCGGTTCGATTATGCTCATCGGGTAAAGCTGCTCACCTATCAAGCCGTCACCCGTGGGATGGGGGAGACCTTTATCGTCTTCAATCCCCAGTATCAAACTCTTACCATCGATAAATCGGTCACGACCATGGTGGACGGCAAAAAAGTGCCTTCGCCAGCCAATGCTTATAACGATGTTTTACCTGCTGCTGTCAACGATGCACCCGATTATGCCTATCTGGTCGAAAAGGTGATTTCTCACACCGGCCTGGAACGTGGCTGCGAAATTGAATTGCGGTATCATATCGAAAACAAGGCCGATTTCATCCCCTGGATGTGGGGTGAGGAGCTATTTGGCGCCCGCTATCCCATCAGGCAAATGCGCGTCGTCGTGGAAGTGCCAGAGGGGGTGGAGTTAAAATATGAATGGCTCAACAGCACGGCAAAGCCTGTTATTTCGCAAACCGGAACCCACCGCCGATATATGTGGGAAGCCAACGAGTTGCCGGCATTTTCGGTCGAAGACTTTCATCCGGCATATGAGGACGTGGTGCCGCGATTGCTGTTCTCCACCTGTCCTTCCTGGAAGGCGCTGCAGGAGTATATGATCCGAGAATGGTCTGAAAAACTGACGCTGGAACCAAACTATCGGCAGATGTTTTTACAGGGCATCGAGGCCATCGAGCCACTGGGTAAAGTGGTTCAAATGCGACGTGCCATTTCGGAGCGTATGATCACAACAGCAGTGAATCCCATTTGGCTCGGATTCAGAGTTACACCATTGTCACGGGTCATTGCCCGAGGGTATGCGCAGGAGGTAGAAAAAGCGGGGTTGCTTGTTGATCTGGCTCGTTCCCAGAATATTGCTGCAGAAATAGTGCTGGTATCGCCCTCACGCACCTTTGCGGAATCGGTGCCAACGCTGCTGCCATTCACCAAGGTGGCCATTGGGGTCGAAACCCCTGGTGTTGGCAAAATCTATATCCCCGTTGGCAAAGATGGCATGCGCCCTATACAACAAGAGTTTCGCGGTGGCCGAATCTTTTCCCTTCAAGCTCTAGATGGTCTTATCATGATGCCAAAGTCTGAAAAGGACTCCATTCAGATAAATGCGCAGCTCCATCTCAAAGGCGTGGATAAGGTGGAAGGCAAAATCCAGCTTTCGGCCAAAGGATATTTTATGCCCTATCTCCAATTATCAGACGCAGATGGACAAAAGGCATTTGTAAAAAATATCATCCAACAAATTTTACCTCCCGGTAAAGTGGATGGCATCACCATTTCACTTTTGGATGGTCAGAGGGTTCAGCTCACGGCGAATTATCATTCAGAAGAGTTTTGCAAAAAGATGGACTATCCAAACTGGTATGCCTGTACCGCCATCAACAGCGTTTTTGATTCATGGCAGCAGGCCATTTCTTTGAATCGACGCGCGACAGCGGTAACCTTGCCGGCAGAGCCCTGTGAAGAGGTGGAGTTGCATATTTCGGCACCCGATTCATTCACTTGGTTGGTCCCAATTCCAGCGAGTAGATCGAAAGGGGAGCCTATTGAATTGATCCAGAACCAATTGGGCGAATTCTCGCTGGCGGTTGGATGCGAAAACAATACCCTCCATTATCGCCGTCTTTGTTCCGTGAACAATAATCCTGTTCCAAAGGAACAATATCCAGAATTAAGACGTTTACTTATCGCGTTGTTTAATCAAAATATACGTACTTTTTATCTTCAGAAAAATAACATGAATAAATGAAAATGCACTTGACAATGATGGCATAGTTGTTTAACTTAATAGTTGAAATTGGAGACGAACTTGCTCGTGTGGTGACAAGGCTGTGCTGGAATGATGAGATTTTGTGAGCATGATCACGTTGAAATTCTAACCACATGAGTAATAGAGATAGTTCGAAAACCAATCCATTGAATAAACAAGGAGGAATCGCCAATGAAAATCAATCAAATGCTGGTAATCGGAATGATGCTTCTGGCATTGGTTGTGAGTCCTGTTTTTTCACAGGATGTCATCCAGCAGATCGGCACGGCCGGCGTGGTCGATTGGTCGACACAGATGTTGCGCGCCACGGGTATTGGCTCGCCCAATCCGAATGTGCCGGAGACCGCACAAAGGGCCGGTGCCATTGAGGCGGCCAAACGGGTGGCGTTGCGTAATCTGCTCGAGACCATCCAGGGGATGAATCTGGATTCGGAAACTACAGTGCGGAATTACATGATGGAGAGCGATGTCATCACGACGAGGGTGAGGGGTATCGCCAGAAATTTCACGGTCGTGGATACCAAATACATGTCCGATGGCAGCATCGAGGTGACAGTGGAAATGCCGATCACTGGCGCTCTGTTGGATGCTTTATTGCCCGCTTCCACCGGAGGGATGTTGGGGCCGGTGACGACGGCGCAGGGTGTGTGCCCCTGCTGTGGACAGCCGTGGCCTGCCGGTAAACCGGTTCCATCTGGTGTAACGCTGCAAACGGGTGCTCCTGTACAGCCCCAGCAACAGATGGGCGCTTATACGGGCTTGATCATCGATGCCAAGGGACTTGGCTTACGCCCAGCGATGTCGCCGAAGATTTTGGACGAAAGCGGCCAGGAGATCTATGGCTCCAAATTCGTCAGCCGCGAGTGGGCGGTGCAGATCGGTATGGTGGGCTATGACAAAGACGTCAACCGCGCCCGCAGTAATGATCGTGTAGCCAACAATCCTCTGGTAGTAAAAGCGCTAAAGGTATCGGGAGATAACAAGGCAGATGTGGTAGTGGCCGCTGCTGGTGCCGCTGCGATTCGCAACGCCGCTGCAAACCAGAACTTTCTTGACAAATGCAAAGTGATGTTCATTGTTGATTAATCAATTCTATAAACCATTCAATTGGAGAAGTGTTATGAAGATAAAGATCATTTGCATGGTCATAGTGGCGATGTTTGTTGCGTTGATCGCCATTGGCTGTGGGCCAAAGGCCATGAAACCAGCTTCTGTTTTGGATACACCGCTCAACCATTATAATCAAGGCATGCGCGAGCTGGAGCGAGGCAATTTTGATCTCGCCAATCAGGAATTCAATCACGCCATTAAATTGGATCCCAATTACGCACAAGGGTATGCTGGTTTAGGATTTGTCGCCGCAAAGCGGGGTGATTTCAAGACGGCTTATGAAAACATCGATAAGGCCCTTTCCAAGGATGGGGAAAATGTTGAAAGCCGTATCATCAAAGGTCGCATCATCACCATGGAACGCAAAGGCGATGATTGGCTGGAAAAGGCGGTGCGCGAATTCGACCGCGCTTTAAAAGTCAACCCGCGTTCGGAGAAAGCGGTTTTCTATAAAGGTATCGCTTATAAAGAAGCCTATCAGTTCAATGAAGCTGCTGCGGCTTTTTCCCGGGTCATTGCCGATAAAGGTGATTTTGCCGCTGCCGCCGATAAGGAATATGCGCTCGTCCAAAAAATTCAGCGTGCGGCTCCGGGAACCAAAGTGGGCGCCAAAGTTGCACTCATCGATGAAATCGATCGCGCCGATGTGGCAGTGCTCTTCATGGAAGAATTAAAGTTGTTGGACATTATTAGCAAGAAGCGCCCAAAGACCTATGATACTGGCTTCAAAGCCCCTGAAGATCCGACGGCGATGCAAACATCGCAGATGGTAAAAATGCCCGAAGTTACCGACATCGAAAACCATTGGGCGAAAAACTGGATCAAGGATATCGTCCAGGCAAGAGGCATGGAGGTATTCCCCGATCGCACGTTCCGTCCGGATGAAAAAATCACGCGGGCAGATTACGCATTGATGCTGCAGAATATTCTGATCATGGCCACCGGCGACGAATCGCTGGCCACCAAATACATCGGTCAGCCTTCGCGGTTCCCTGATGTCAATCCGACTCATTTCGCTTATAATGCTATTTGTTTGATGACCGATCGCGGCATCATGTCCGCCGACAAGATGACGGGCGCCTTTAACCTCACAGCGCATGTCTCTGGCGCCGATGCCTTGTTGATCATTCGCGATTTCCAGAATGCGTTACGCATGACTTTTTAATTGGAGTGAACATTGAAGAAAAATCAGTTCATTATAGCTGGGCTGGCCATCTTACTCAGCGTTATCATCGGGGTGGCGCCGGCGCAATACCATACTTCCGGCCAGGGAGTGCAGACCGAGGTGATCGGCGTCGGCAGCATCACCTTCAATGATGTGGCGGCCGCCCGCGATCGCGCCATCGATGATGCCAAGCGCAGAGCGGTTGAAAATGTGTTGGGCACCATCATCGATTCGGAGACGCGCGTCGAAAATTATCAGATGGTCAGCGATCGCATTTTATCATGGTCACGCGGTTATGTGCGCGATTTCCGCATCTTGAGTGAGATGAAAAAAGCGGACGACCTCTACGAAGTCCGCGCTCTGGCCACAGTGGATCAGTCCAATCTCCAGGAGGATTGGTCGGCGGTGCAGCATCTAATCCAATCCATGGGTAATCCGCGCATCATGTTCTTGATCGACGAGCAGAACATCGGTGAATCCCTCAGCCGTTACCACTATTTCGAAGTAGACATGACGGCTTCGGAAACAGCGATGATGAACAAATTCCTGGAGAAAAATTTCCAGGTAGTCGACCCCGGAGTGGTGCGGCAGAATAAGGAGCGAGATGCGATCATCGCTGCCATCAATGGCGATACCAAAGCAGCGGCCAGCATCGCCGCCAAGCTGGACGCGGAGGTGGTTATCACCGGCAAGGCGCTGGCCAAAGTGGCTACGGGCATCAACCTGGGTGGCATGAAATCGTGTCAGGCCACATTAACGGCACGAGTCATCGATGCCGATGTGGGAACGGTGATCGCCACCAGCAGTAAGACGGGAGCCTATCCGCACATCGACGAAGTGGTGGGCGGCACCAAAGCCATCGAAAAAGCTGCAGATGCCCTTGCTGAAGAGTTGATCCAGAAGATTTTAGAAAAATGGAAAACCCGCTTTTACGATGCGACGACGGTAAAATTAATAGTGACCGGACTCGCTTCTTATACCGAAGCGGCCAACTTTCGCAGTGTATTGCCTCTGGCAGGTCGGGGCATCAAAGCAGTCAATCAGAGAAATCTCGTCGGTTCCACAGCAGAATACGACGTCCAGATCACCGGCAATGCCGATCAGCTGGCTCGCGAACTGGATCAGCGTAATTTGGGTAATTTCCAGTTGGCCGTGGTGGGCGTCAGTCAGAACAAAGTGACCATCAAAGCAGTGCGTGCTGAATCCGCAACTCCGGGAGAAACAGACACAACGCCATAAGTGGTCTATTACGGCCGTTACGATAGATACGGAGGCTGTCCTAAAGTTTGATTATAAACGACTCGGAAGGACAAAGCAGCGAGGGGATGTCTGACTCATCACAACCGTTGCCGTACCCTGAGTCGTTTAAAGGATAAGATTTCATCCTTTTAGGACAGTCTCTTGTTTTATTGTAGCGTCATCATTTCTAAAAATTTGAGGTTATTATGAAAAGAGGTTATTTTTCTCGGGTCAGAAATACGCTACTTTTCGTCCTACTGGTAATAGGGGGTACGGCATTAGCTCAGGATATGCAATTAAAGAAACGAGTGGCGGTGTTCTCTTTTGAGGATAAGACCGACCATCATTACCATTGGTGGAATGGTCAACCCGTGGGCGAGGGGATGGCGGATATGTTGGTTACGGCTCTGGTGAAAAGCGGCAAATATTCGGTTATCGAGCGGCAGGAAATAGAGAAAATCATGAATGAACAGGCGCTGGGGATGTCCGGCGCGGTGACGCCACAGACCGCTGCTAAAGTTGGGCAATTATTGGGTGTAGAATTGGCCATCTTTGGTGCGGTCACCGAATACGGTTGGTCGGAAGGCAATGTCGGGGGGTCTTTGAAGCAGAAAGGTTTGGGATTGGGCGTCAAGAGTTCAGCGGCAACAGTAGCCATCGACGTCCGTTTTGTCAACACCAGTACCGGCGAGATATTAGCGGCAGAGAATGTGCGCAAACAGGAATCGAAAAAAGGCTTAGCTGTCAGCACCCATGCGTTTGATTTTGATAATCGCGATAAATTTGACGAATCGATCGTCGGCAAGGCTTGCCGTGCGGCCATCGAACAGGTGGTGGCGATGGTGGATGAGCAAATGGCAAAAATTCCTTGGCAGGGCAAGATCGTCAAAGCAAATGGGGTGATCATCATTAATGCCGGCTCGGCCGCTGGCATTCAAGTCGGACAAAAGCTGGTGGTCTACCGCGCTGGTGAGGAACTCATCGATCCGGATACTGGCCTGTCGTTGGGCTCGGAGGAGATGAGAGTTGGCGTCATCCGCGTCACCAATAATTCCACTGCGCAGGGCAAGGCTTCACAGTGTGAAATCGTCGAGGGCAGTGGCTTTCAACGAGGCGATATCGTGCGACTGGAGTAGATTTTTAAAAAATGGGGAGAAGGAACCCGAACGGGGAACGCCTTCTCTTGTTTCATGATCGCTATTTTTTTCTGAATGGAGAAAAGAGATGGTAGCGAATGCATGTCTATTGCAGTTGTTCCAGAAAATAGTGGCTATAAGCCTACTGTTTTTTGTGACGATGATGTGGTATGTGGTGCCGGCAGAAGCAGGAGAACAAATCGGTCAGATCAGTTTTATTCTTGGTGGGTCCAATGATATTCAGGTCCAACATAGTGGTCATTCAACCTGGGAAGCGGCGAAATTGAAGATGCCGATATTCGATGGCGATTTGTTGATGAGTAAAACCGAGTCGCGTTGCGAAGTGAAATTGACCGATGGCTCGGTGGTACGCATCGGCGAAAATACAAAGTTTCATTTCACCAAAGTAAATATCTCCAAAAAGCAGCGCGAAGCCAAAGCCGAGGTGACAGCTGGACACGTGTGGGTGAATTTACCTCCGGACAAGTCGCAGAAAAACAGCTTTCAGATCAAAGCCCCTACGGCAGTATGTGCGGTGCGTGGCACCATCTACCGTGTAGATGCCGATTCGACGACAAAGTGTGTGGTTTATGATGGTGCGGTCAGTGTCGGACCGGTAAGTTTTTGGGGCAAAGATATGCCGAGAACACCGCCCATTGTGAAACCTCAGCCGGTACCAGGCCCCCAGCAAATCCCAGGCCCGTATGAGGTATCTTTGGAACAATGGCAGCAAATTGTAAAAGGGTACCAGATCGTCGTCCGTCGCGACGGCAAGTTCGCTAAAGAAAAGACCGATGAAACAAAAGATTCCCAATCCGATTGGGTGCGTTGGAATAAGGAAATGGATAGCCTGCTGAAGCGCTGATAGAGTATGATGACCAAGAACAAGTTTGATCTTCATGATGTATTTATCGTCATTTGCGCCACGATATTATTGACGCTCTATTTTTATGAACTGCGTCCGGTTTTGATACCGCCATTATTGGCTGCGATCATTATTCTATTCTTTTTACCGTTTCGTGATCATCCCTACGCACGGCGATTATTATTCGTTGTCGTGGCGATCTTATTCTTTTGGTTCGTCCGCGATACCCTGGATATTTTAACGCCGTTTGCCATCGCTTTTGCGTTATCGTATCTATTCGATCCATTAGTGACAAAACTGGAGCGAAAAGGGGTCGCTCGTCTGCTCAGCGTCAGCGTCATCGTCGTCCTCAGTCTCAGTCTTTTTGCGGTCGCCTTGATCTATTCGGTGCCGCGTATCATCAACGAATTGCGCAATCTTTTGGCCTTTGTCATGGAGATTCCGCCGCGCGTGGCAGAATGGCTGAACAGCGAAGGCGCGAGTATCTTTGCCAAAAGCAAGTCAGACGCTGCCAAAATACAAGAATATCTCAATACGGAAATTCCATTGAGAATGGAAAAGTTTACATTTTCCTTACTCAACGGCATACTGAATTTTGTGCAAACGATGCCCTCGCGCATTGGCAAGGTCATCTATCTTATCCTGACGCCATTCCTTTTTTTCTATATCTTGAAGGATTTTACAAAAGTCAAAAGGTGGATTAAGGAATTATTACCGATAGAGACCAGTTGGGTGGTCCAGGAATATGTCGACCGCATCGATGAGATCATTGCCGGTTTTTTCCGCGGACAATTCATCGTTTGCACCATTGTCGGTGTTCTGACTTCCATTGTGTTGATATTGATGGATATCGACTATGCGTTGCTACTGGGAATCTTGGCAGGCGCTCTGAATATCGTTCCCTATGTCGGCTTGGCCATCACTCTGTTTGTGGGTATGCTGGTGGGCATCACCAGTCCCCATCCCTTCATAACCTGCGCGAAAATATTTGTGGCCATCGAAGGGGTGCGGTTAATTGAAAGTAGTATTTTGGCTCCGCGCATCGTGGGAGACCGCGTGGGATTGCATCCGGTTTGGGTTATTTTTTCCATTTTGATTTTCGCCCACTTTTTAGGCGTGGTTGGTTTGATCATTGCTGTGCCTGTAGCCGCCACTATCAAGATATTCATTTCTGCCTATATGCATACTTATCGCCGCAAGATATGGCGACGCAAACGGGATGAAAATCGCCGTCGTACATAACCATACGCTCGCTCAACGCCTGGGTCTGCGACCAGGGGATGAGGTGCTAACCGTCAACGGTCAACCCATCCGGGATGCTATCGATTTTCAATTTTATGCAGCAGACGAGGGCACAATCATCGCCATCCGCCGCGGCCGGCGAATTCTGGAAATCGCACTCCCTCCCTCGCACGACAGCTGGTTCGGGGCCGAATTCGAACCCTTCCGATACCGCTGCTGCGGCAATCATTGCGTCTTTTGCTTTGTCGACCAGAATCCCCGCGGCTTGCGGTCGTCGCTTTATTTTAAAGATGAAGACTATCGTTTGTCGTTTCTATATGGTAATTATGTAACCCTCACCAATGTCTCATCGGCTGATTTGCAGCGCATCGTCAGCCAACGACTATCGCCGCTCTATATTTCTGTTCATGCAACAGATATCGAGGTGAGAAAGCGGTTACTGGGGTTGCGACGCGATGACCATCTTTTACAAAAGATTGACTTTTTGGCTCAGCAGGGCATCGAAATGCATGCCCAGATTGTGTTATGTCCCGGCTGGAATGATGGTACGTCATTGCAAAAGACGGTGGACGATCTCGCTGCCTTTTACCCGCAACTGCGTACCATTGCGGTGGTGCCAGTAGGTTTGACAGCCCACCGGCAGGGATTGCCAAACCTAAAAGCCGTGAATGCCTCTCTGGCTGAAGAGATCATTGCCTGGGCCGATGCGCAAGCCCTGAGATGGCAAAAATCGCTCGGCACTTTTTTCATCTATCTTGCTGACGAATTTTATCTGTTGGCAGAAAAACCGCTGCCACCGCGAAAACGCTACGAGGATTTCGCCCAAATCGAAAACGGTGTAGGCATGACGCGGGCGTTTGTGGATACTTACCGCCGTCAGAAGCGTTGGCTGCCCAAAAAAGTGCCAGGCAAAAAAATCATTATCGTCACCGGTACGTTGGCGGCACCGATTCTAGAAAAAGAGGTCATGCCCGATCTCCATGCCATTACTGGATTAGACGTGGAATTGAAAGCGGTGAAAAATCGTTTCTTTGGTGGTCGGGTCAGCGTCTCGGGTTTATTGACGGGCCAGGATATCTACCAACAGCTGCGGCCTGTGCAGGGTGACCAGATCATAGCGTTACCGCCAAATTGTTTAAATAGCGATCGATTGTTTCTGGACGATTGGACGCCGGAAACACTATCGCAAAGGCTCGGTGCAAAAGTCATTCAACCAAGCGACATCTTGAATATTTTCAAATTGTTGTTATGAAGAGAAAACCGATTGTAGCCATATTAGGACGGCCGAACGTCGGCAAATCTACCCTCTTCAACCGCATCGTCCGCAAGCGCGAGGCGATTGTCGACGATGAGGCAGGCGTTACGCGCGACCGCAAATATTTGCCCGGCGAATGGGCTGGTGTCTCCTTCGAATTGGTCGATACCGGCGGTTATGTGCCCAACAGCGAGGATATCTTCGAAAGGGCTATCCGCGAACAGGTGGACCACGCCATCAATGAAGCAGAGGTGATTGTTTTTTTGGTCGACGTCACCACAGGCATTACCGATCTGGATATGAGTATCGCCCATATTTTGCAAAAGAGCGGTAAAAAGGTGATATTAGCGGTCAATAAAGTAGATAACGAAGAGAGGGAGAGCGAGGTTGGAGAATTTTTTGCGTTGGGATTGGGAGAACCTTACCCTATTTCTGCCATCAGCGGGCGTCGCACCGGCGATCTGCTCGATGCCATCGTTTCACTCTTACCAAAGAAAAAAATCCTCGATGAGCCTGCCAGCGGCATCCGCTTGGCGGTGCTCGGCAAACCGAATGTCGGCAAATCATCCTATGTGAATGCCTTGCTCGGCCAGGAGAAGCAGATTGTCACTCCCATCCCCGGCACAACCCGCGATGCCATCGATAGCAAATTCCGTTACAAAGAAAAAGATATCATTCTCATCGACACGGCTGGACTGCGCAAACGTTCCCGCGTTAAAGAAAGCATCGAATATTTCAGCATGGTCCGTACCTTGAATGCATTGCACCGTTGTGATGTGGCTATCGTTTTGGTAGATGCCACTCAAGTTGTCACGGACCAGGACATTCGCATCCTGCAGGCAGCGGTAAAAGAGGGTAGGGGCATCGTCATCGGCGTCAACAAATGGGACGCCATCGAAAAGGATGCCCAGACCGCCCAACGCTATGAAAAAGATATTCAGGAGGCGATCAAGACCTTGAGTTACATTCCCATCCTCTTCATCTCGGCGCTGACCAAACAGCGCGTCTTTCGCCTCTTGGATGTGGCGCTGGCAGTGTACGACGAATGTCGGCGACAAATACCTACCGCTGAACTCAACCGATTGCTGCAATCAGCCATCGCCAAGAATCACCCACCGGCTTACGGCCGTAAATGGGTGAAAATCAATTATATGACGCAAACCAAAGTAGCTCCGCCGGTTTTCACATTTTTTACGAACGAACCCCGCGGCATCCGCCAGAATTATCGCAACTATCTGGAAAATCAAATTCGCCAACAATATGGTTTCATGGGGGTACCTATACGACTGCAATTTCGTAAAAAAAATTAAGATGACATTGACATTAAAGAAAAGAAAAAAGTTTCAGTTGTTATTCTTTACCCTGCTATTGACAGTGCGAGTATCCGCCGCTACAATACGCCTGAGCGAGGTGCTGCAACAGGATTTACAAGAGGGTAAAATCTCGTATGCCCAATTTCTCGGCTATCAACTGTTAGCGGCAGAGCAACCTGAGAGCCTGCCCATGCCCTATCAAAAATGCGATCCCATTTTCTCCCAGTCGCTGACAGCATTGGCCGCCCAAGCCCGTGCGTTGTTGGCGGAGCTCAGCGGCTCGGATCGCGATTGGTTGGCCTCCTTGCTCCAGCGCCCAGATTCTGGTCGACTTCCTATGACCTTGATTTCTCCTTCGAAGCGATTCAAAATTCATTACACCACCACAGGATTCGACTCCTGTTCCCACGAATATGCCCAAGCCGTAGCAGAGGCTTATGATTATGTCTACCAATTTGAGGTGGAACAGCTGGGTTTTGCTCCGCCTCCTGATGATCAAGGCATCGACGGCCCAGAGTACGACATCTATATCGTCTCTTTTACCCCTTATTACGGCGAAACCATTTTCGAAAATCCAGTCCCTGGCTCCGAAGGTAACACCTATACCAGCTTTTCAAAAATCGATCGCAATTTTGACGATCCCCGTTATTTCACCCGCGGATTGGATGCCATGCACGTAACCGCAGCGCACGAATTCTTCCACATGATTCAAGGAGGTTATCGGTTCTTTCCGACAACGAAAATGAACTCGGTGTTTCTTTTCGAGGCGAGTTCGGTATGGATGGAGGAAATGGCTTTTCCGCAGGTGAATGATTATTTGCAATATGTGAGAACTTTCATGCAGTTCCCCACTCGCGCCTTCCATATGGAAAGTAATTCCTATGGACTATGCCTCTATATACACATGCTGACCAAACGATTTGGCACTCAGGTCGTCAATCGCATCTGGGATGCCTTTCGCACCAAAGAGCCTCTTGACGCCATTGATGCTGGCCTAAAAAAGGATAACGAAAGCTTTGAACGTTCCCTGGCGCAGTTTACCACCTGGAACTGTTTCACCGCAGAATGGGCGGATTCGATCAATTATTACCATGAAGGCCATCTATACCCCAGAATGATGCCAATGAGTAGGTACCAGCTGGAAGAAGATCTCTCCATTACCGGAAGTTGTTCGGAATTGGTGAGCCATTATTATCGAATTGCGGTCACTCGAGCGGGACGCTATCATATCAAACCGCAATTGGAAAGTCCTGCCGATTGGATGTACTCTGTGGTCGTACAACAACCCAACGGAAAAGCAGATACCTATTGTATTTCTGGAGATGAACCCGTGAGCTTGCAAGATGTTGCGGCAGAGTCGGAGATATGGCTCAATGCCACGAATATCAATCGGCCACAAAATAATTATTCCAATCACCCCTTGAAGTATGCCTTTGCCATCGAACAAGGCAGCGCCATACCCATAGCGGACGAGGGTATTGTGGCGATCTATCCGACACCATTCAAGCTCCAGGAGCATCAAGCGTTGGAAATTCAATACCGTTTCGCTACCGAGCAGCCTTCGGTGGAATTGTACATCTTTAATGAAAACGGCCTTTTGGTTTTTCACACCAACCTTGGCCGAGTCTCTAAAGGGTTGAACCGATATTTTTGGTATGGCCGGAATGCACAAGGACATACCTTATCAACGGGGGTGTACCTGTGTCTCATCAGGGGAGAGGAATTACTAAAACCTCAAAAATTTATCATTATTCGTTGACTTTTATGCTTTAGTTGAACTTTCCCTAAGGCGGTCAATGAGGTTTGCATCACGATGAAAAGCAACGAACAAAACCAGTTGTATTTTTATTCTGTTATAATTCTCTTTTAAAATTCGGGAAAATCTTCCTCATCAGTGAATGAGATTATCGTTAGGGCAATACTTGATATCATATCCGCGTAGAAGAATATCATCGTGCAACATGCTGAATTTGCTTGACAAAGGACGTTATTCTTTCTATATTACAGCATAAAAAGGGTGTCTTACTGTTTTCTGATGAGCCGCTGTATGATTACGATACAGGGAATGTGTGTTTTTCAAACACTTTATTTGTGATTCAAATCATGAGAGATCTTTTTAGGGATTAATGAAGAGAAGCTTAATGATAACTGGATTATAATTAATTGATATTATTGAAATTATAGATTTAACAATTGACAAAAAATTATCTAAAAGAAAGAATATTCTAAGGAGGCGCCGCAACATCTGGTATAAAAATTGCATGCGTGACCATTTGAATCGTATGCTCATAGCGAATTTGAAAAAAATCTGAGCAAAAGTTCTCCAACAAGGAGATAAAATCAATAATTAGGCATTCTCTTACCAAAGGCATCAGTAGGGGAGAGGCAAATATGAAACAAATCGCTATTTTAATGATGAGCGGTCTTTGTCTTTTCACGATTGTGCAAGGGGCGGAGACCCAAACGGCGGCGAACGAACAATCCAATATTGGCCTGGGCTTCAATATAGGTTTTCAGAAACCATACTGTGATGTTTTGCATACCGGCGCAGGGCTGGCGGGGGAATTTATGGCCCGTTTCTATCTCAGCAAATACTTTGATCTATCCTTCGGGTTGGGTTATGGCACTCTCAACGACGGTTTTATCTACAATACGTTTCAAACCACATTGGTCAATGGCGACGTCAAGGCAAATATCCACCTTACCCGACCAGGAAGATGGAATCCTTATATATCCATTGGCGCTGGGGTAGTTAATTTTCAGTATTTCAAAAATAAACCCTGGGCGATCGGTTCAGATGAGCTGGTCGGTCAATCCTTTTTCGATGGTTCATTCATTTATGGTGGTGGGATGGAAGTGATGATCTCACCCCAGACCGCTATCAACTTGCTCGCCGATTATCGCTTCAGTACAGGGGATGCATTGGACGGAGCAGAAGTTGGAAGAGCCAAAGATGGCTACCTGAATACACGGGTGGGTTTAACTTTTTACCTTGGAAAACGCCCACTGAGACCAGAGCCTTCAGAAGCGGAGTTACTGGCTATGCAAGGCAGGGAATACGGCGCCAGTGGCAGCTACGAAAAATCGGGCAGCAGTGACAAATTGGCCATGTTCGAAGCCAAATTAGACAAATTAGAAGCCAGCGATACCGACTTGAGCATGGAACAATACGTGCGTCTGAAATCCCGCGTCGATGAACTAAATGGATTGATTGAGGTTAAAGACAAAGAGTTAGAAGATTTAAAAAACCAGTTAAATTTCAAGAATCAACGCCTGGCCGATCTCGAAACATCGGTTAGACCGAGTGGAAGGACAGCGGGCTACGTCGGAGGCTTTTCGGCAGAGTACGAGGAAGCCTTGAGACTCTTCTATGGACGAAATTATCGCGCCGCTATCGACAAGTTTTCTGACTTGATGAGCCGATATCCTAACCACGATTTGGTGAGTAATTGCCAATATTGGATCGGAGAATGCCTCTTTGGATTGCGTGAGTATCGTGCGGCTGCCGATGCATTTCAAAAGGTGTTCAATTATACCAACATCACCAAACGCGATGATGCTACCATCATGCTCGGACGATGTTATTATAATCTGAACGAACGCGATAAAGCACGCTCCTACTTCCAGGCCCTTATCGATGATTATCCGGATAGCGAATACCTCCCCAAGGCACGACAATGGCTGAGTAGACTATAATCTGATCCCTCTGGTTAGCAAAGGGATCATTCATTCTGATGAAACCAAGACAATTGTTATTCAAGTAAATCTGAGCCGCTGAAAAAGCGGCTTTTTTATGACCAGAGGGGTTTCAGGTGGTGATTTATAGAGGCGAATTCTAAAACAATTTTACAAGAAATGATATCCATCTGCAATGTATCGTTTTTTGAACAAGGAAAGTGGATGAACAAAAACAAAAGGCCATCGTTTTCTAAAAGGTGGTAGTCATTTTTGCAAAGCGTTTTTGGTTCAGCCTTCTTTTGCATAGGCGATGATGAAGATCAAGGCAATTCATTCAATAAATCAAACGTCTTTATTCCCCTCATCTGCTTGTTTCTCATATTTTTCCACAAACGCTCTGATCTCATCCAAATGCGCCAAAATCATCTTGGCTTTATTGACTCCGAATGAGAACGGGAATCTATCCCCTGGATTCAAGGTGATGATGGGCCTCCCTTTATACTCCCCAATCTCCACACTGCTCTTATTGTCTGATTTTTCATCCATTGCTGAATCCCTCCTATAGGATGATTGTTTCCTCCATTATTTTTGCTTCATTTCAAAAACACCGTCCCAGTCCACAGGTGCAGGCTCTTCGATGTAGTATAGACAGCGTTTAATGTAGACCCGGCTGGGGCCATCGGTTGGGAAGTACCGCAGAACGCGGCTAAAGTGTTTCAATGCCTCTTTCCATTGGCGATTCCGATAGGCCATCAACCCCAAAGTAAACACATCGATGATCAAATCTTGTTCGATTTGTGCCAGCGGTTCCATGCCGCGCAATTCGTAGATGCGGATCGGTTTCCGTCTTCCCAGCAAACGCACCTGATCCAATTCGCGCACCCGAGCGACGTCTTTGATCTGCTCATAGGTGCTCTCACTGATGATGATGGTGGTGCCGTATTCCTTGTTAGCCCCTTCAAGCCGCGCTGCAATGTTGACCTCATCGCCGATAACGGTATAGTCGAACAATTGCTTAGATCCTAAATTGCCGACGATGACCTTGCCCGTGTTGATGCCGATGCCAATATTGAAAATCGCTTCGCTGTTTTGCGACCATTTTTTCTGCATCGACCGTAGTTGCGATACCATCTCCAAGGCAGTCCGACAGGCGCGATCTGCATGGTCGACAAAATAATAAGGTGCACCATAAAGCGCCATGATCTCATCACCGACAAACTTGTCCAACGTACCATTGTATCTAAAAATCACGTCCACCATCTCACTCAGATATTCATACAACCGACTGACGACAAATTCAGGCTCATGGCTCTCGCTGAATCGCGTAAAGTTGCGGATGTCGGAAAACAGAATGGTCAATTCTCTCCGTTCGCCGCCAAAACTGGGTAATTCTCCAGAACTGAGCATTTTTTCAACGACCGCAGGTGCCACGTACTGTTGGAAGGTCTGGCGGATGCGTTTCTTCTCCCTTTGTTCCCTGATCACTTCCGAGATCAAGTTCAAGACGAATGAAAACCCCACTGCGATGGCTGGCATAATCATCGGAATGATGATCTGGAAGCGTACGAAGCATTGGAATACAATGACGGCAAAGAAGATCACCCCAAAAATGATGGCGATAAAAGCGCGCAAGGGCCGTAAAGAGACGGTGAGGATGCCGGTCGAAAAAGCTAAAGACAACACTATTAGAAAGGTAAGCCAGAAGGGTATATGGCGCAGAAAATCCCGTTTCAGGATGGTGCTCAGCGCCGCGGCATGCAGCTCGACGCCGGGCATCTTGTGTTTTGTGCCTCGATAATGGAAAAAGGGCGTGAATTTGTTGTCTTGCAATTCCTCCGCTGTGGACCCTATGAAAACGATTTTATCCTTGAAGGTGCCCCATTCCAGATATTGTTCGAAAACGTCTGTGTCCTCTTCTTCGATGAGCTGAAATGAGGTGTCATCCAGGATTGAGGCCAAAGAATAGGTGCGAAACGTTGCCGCAGGGCCACGAAAATTGATATAAAAGGTATTAGCCGAGGCCTTGGGAATCCAGGTATCGCCGATGATGAAAGCGTTTGCTGTAGAAAGCGGCTCGGGTTGATCACCACCGAGCAATAGCTCTCTGGCTGCTTGAATAGCCAATGGATAATAGCGCGCTTGCCCCACTGGGTAAAATAACAAGTAGGAACGGATAAAACCATCCATGTCTTCGGGGATATTGACAATCCCCCACGATCGCGCCCCTCCAGCCAGCGACTCAATTGGTTTGATTACATAGGCATTGCGATCGATGCGTTTATTCGCATCAAATACCACTTTGCCGGCCAAAATTACATTGCCAGCCTCATAGACCGCATCGGCCAGTAGCTGATCCTCCTCGGGGCGACTGGCATCGCTCTCGGTGAACTCGATGTCAAAGATGACCAATCTAGCCCCTGCCCGTTTAAGATTGCGCAACAATGTCGCATAATAGCTGCGCGGATATGGCATCTTTGCCGGTAAACTCTTGATGCTTTGATCATCAATGGCAATGATGACGATGGTGGTGTCGACCGGTGTAAGCGTACCCCTTAATTCGAAAAGAGAATTGATGGTCTTTAATTGTAGCGATCGGAATACACTCACGCTGGCCAACACCACGGCAAAGATGACCGCGATGGCGGACAAGATAAGAAGCGATAAAAAACGCCGTTTTGGTGGTTTTTGTGAAGGTATTTCCATCTTTCAAAAATAAGTATCGTAACGAAGGCGGATCAAAACATCATCATAGGTCGATTTACCAACGATTGCCGCCATTGCCCCGGAATTATGTAGGAAATTGACATCGGCGACCAGTGCATGTCTGGTGGCGACCTGCCAATTGATACCCATACGCATCTGCATACGTTTAAGATTCGTCTTCAACCCTTGGGACCAATGATTAATGGCTGTATATCGACCTTCACCATTTAGAATGAGTTTATTATTCCTTAGCGCGTACTCGCCACCAACCGCGGCACTGTTATAGCTGACGGTTTGGCTTGCGCTGATTTTATTAGAATTAGCCGCCACAGATAAAGTTGTCTTTAATGGAAATCGAAAACTGCTGGTCAGTGAAACCATGGCTAAGGTGTTGGTCATCTCGCCAGAATAGGAACCTTCCAGTCGAGTGTCTTTATAGTGGTCGATATTCCTGCTCAAGATATAACTGACGGCGAACTGATGCCGCAGATCGAACAACCTGAAGCCTTGATTGGCAAAAAAGGAAAAATCTCGGAACAACTGCCGCTCGCGTGGATCTCGGACGATGTAGCTGGTATCCGGCAGAAATGCAGGACTATCACTCACCTGCAACGTATCATAATAGATGGAGCGGATATGATTGTTGCGAAAATGCTCTCGCATATTGATGTTCAGAGTCGGCCAGTTCGTGCCGGGATAGAGTGTCAGAGCATAATTCAGAGTGCGCAAATCCAACACCGGTTCGTTATTCTGTCCGGAAAAATTATCCGCCATGCCCTCATACCCAACCGAAAGATATACTTTGTTCTGCCATAGACGCACGCGGTCGGAGAGGTACAAGCCTTGGATATCGGTGCGCAACCAGGGATTACCCAGCGAGACGTATTGTGGGCCGATGGATTTATAGCCAATGGTGAACTGGTTGTTAAAATAATTGAGTCGCACCTGCAAACGATACGCCAGCGAGGTGCGCTCCAACGGATTGAGCGGCGTGGTGCTGTCGTTGATGATCAACCACGAATCGATATCCTGTGGATCGATGGGCAAATCTAAGGAACCGAATACATCTTTGAGTTCTTCCGTCCTTGTGGCACCTGGATAGATGTTGTTGGTGATCAGGCTAAATGCGGCAGCGCCTTCGAAGCGGATGCGGTTGTGATGCAGGGACAAGGTAAAATCGGGTCCAAAGACCACATTGTCTTTGGGGAGGAGTCCATAGCGGATGGAACCAACGTCGTCTTTGATCTTGACAAATGTGAGTCCCAGTTGGAATCGACGGCCACTGCCGAAGGATGGGCGCAGGCCGTATAGCCGCTGTCGGAAAACGCCGTATTGCGCCACATAGGTCGAGTCAGTTCCACTGCTGCCAATGGTGGTAGCGGTAACACTCTGCACCGGCCGAAGGACCTCCCCATAGACGCCGTCGATGTTGAAAAAGCCCAGATGAACATAACCGGCTGCGCCGCGCACTCGCCGGCCCCACAAGATGAGCTCGTTCATCTGCGGATAAACATCGCCGGCGCTGAGGCCAATAAGAGGTGTACCAAGACGAAAACTATAACGGTTGCGTGGCTGATACCTTTTATCCTCCAAGGAGGTGATGAAGAGATTACCGCCGAATTCCAAACTGCCATATTGGCCGCTGAAATCCGCTCCGCCCATGCCGATGTTTTGCTTTTGCAGTAAAAACTGTTCGTGCCGCGCGTCGGCATATATATGCCCTTGCAGGCGAGTTGGTATTTGTTTTTCTTTCTCCCTTTTGAGAACCGAAAAAGAGACCGCTGCCGCAGGGATGAGGAGCCCCGCCCGCGTCCGGCCGATGATTTTGAACCAATGTTTACCGGGTCGAATATCGCCCGGTTCATAGGTGATCAGCAGAGGACTCTTGGATGCGTAAAAGGTCACGTCTTTGCCGTCCAAAAGGATTTGCACCGAGCTGGTGTCCAATTCGCTGCTGTCGGCGATAAAAGAAACGGCCAATATGACTTCGCTGGCCAATAAGGATTCCTGCGTCTCCGGACTCAAGATCAGCAAGTGGGCGGATGAATCGATAGCGACAGGTGCAGACGATGGCTTGGCAGTATCTGCCACTGCCAACTGGGCGGGCGCAGGGACAGAGGTATCGGCTTTTGCCGTCGTAAGAGGTTGGACGGTTTCTACGCCCACCGTTGGGGTTTGAGTTGTAGAATCTGGCATGGTGGCCTCAGCCTGTTCTGCCACCGCTATCGATGGGGGCTCTTCTGTGGTAGAAGGTGGGGGTGTGGTGGTTTGCTCCACCACACTCGGTTTTGGCAGCGGTGATGGTTCCGATTTTTCGGCTAAGATAATGATGACCTCGTGCGGGCTGTAATATGGATTCGTGGGCGGAAAGGTCAGAATGGTTTGGTTTGCCAGCAGCGCGGTGATGAAGTATTGCAACCGCTCACCGGTCACGAATCGGGCGGGGACCTGCCCGATCCAGCGATCAGGGCCTTGCTGCATGTCGACAAAGCGGTATGAAGACTGTTGCGGCGATTTGAAATAGATGCGCATCAATCGCACCGCCGCAACATTGCCCTCGCAATTTGCCGAGATGATGAGAGGTTGCTCCGCTGGCGTAGTCGCCTTGGGGGTGTGGACAATGATCCCCTGCGGTTGCGACGAAAATGCCAATACCCAACAAAGCCAGAATAAAAGGCTTATGTTCAGTTGCCTGATTGTCACAACGATGCCTCGCCTCGACATGAATGCCTCTCTGGCTTTATTTTTGCTTGTATTTTATCTTCAAATGCTTCTTTGCACCTTCGGAATTTTGAAATTCGATGTCCAATTCATCAACCACGTCTTGTTTCGCCCAATCATCGAACGATTGAGTCGGCGACAGAGATGGTTGTCCGCCTTTGGTGGCGCTGCCGGTCTGCCCTTTGCCGATCAAGATTGAGCCCAATTCATTGAAGAATTCGATGAATCCCTCGATGCCGATGATGGTGGTATTACCAGCCCGGTCGGTGAGGGCATAAAATTCCGTGCCTTTGACGGCGGCTACTCCGGAGGGTGTTTCCAAGCGAAAGCCGGCCCCGCCTGGAGTAACCCGCGCCCAGAGATCACCAAAGTTCATCGCCAATTTTTTTGAGATGCCTTTTGGTTCTTTTTCGCCCTGCAATCGGATTTCGGAATCGGAACGGATCTTGACCATGGTCTTATCGTCGATGAAGACAAGAGCGACTAAAGTATTGGTGCCAGTGCGAATTTGATCACCGCTGCGCAGTCGTGTCCCTTTGCTGAGATCTGTCCAATTGGTTTTTTCGGTTTTGAACTTGGCATTGCCGGATACTTTCAGGACAAATGCGATCTCTTGGCCTGGAACAGCAGCATGAGTTTGTAAAAAGGTTGATAAAATAAAAATGCACAAAATAAAGAACCGTGTATTTTTTTTCATGACGTAACCTATCAAATAATTCTTTTACTTCGATATCTTGTGTGCAAAGCTAAAAAACAATGTAATAATGTAAGTACGTTTTTCTGGCTTTAGCCTGTTTTCATTCGGCGGGTAGGAAAACCCGCCCTCCGTTGGTATGTTGTTCAGGCTTTAGCCTGTTTTCATTCGGCGGGTAGGAAAACCCGCCCTCTGTTGGTACGTTGTTCAGGCTTTAGCCTGTTTAGAGTCGGCGGGTAGGAAAACCCGCTCTCCGTTGGTATGTTGTTCAGGCTTTAGCCTGTTTAGAGTCGGCGGGTAGGAAAACCCGCCCTCCGTTGGTATGTTGTTCAGGCTTTAGCCTGTTTTCATTCGGCGGGTAGGAAAACCCGCTCTCC
>FWPV01000825.1_pt1 | contig 92854 bp, 88 predicted proteins | sample 2228371 | NCBI WGS metagenome assembly FWPV01 (sample SAMEA103939776, study PRJEB20133) | metagenome
ATGAGACGACTGGGGATCGCGCTGGTGTGTGCCGCTGCGGTAGCCGTGCCCTCCGTGGCCCAACTGAGCGGGAGCTGGGAGATGAGTCTGGCTCTCCTTCCCTCGACCTCGCTTGACGAAGCCATTCTCACGCTTACCTACAGTGCGTACGGGTGGAGCGTGAGCAGTGTCTCCACATTCGGCAATAGTGGCTATGTGGAGCAGGAGTTCAGACTGCGGGGCTCACTTGGTTTCTTTGAAGTGACCGGGGCGATGGCCTTCAACCCGTCGAATGCAGGGCCGGTGGACGTGGTGTTCCGCTCTGGGTGCGAGCCCCAGACAGCGTCCTTCGTTCTTTCTCCCCCTGAGTACATGTGGGCGTGGATCAGGCCGCAGTTCTCGTTTGCCGGCGTTACCTTCTCGGCCCAGGTGGAACATTGGCTCTATCCCTATGTGCCTAGTTACGCTGAGGAAGCCGATTCGGACTGCGATGCTGGACAAGAGGGGGAGGTCTGCTGGCCTTGCTGTGAGTCCGCGTCCTACATGCGGTACACCTTGACGGCGTCTGTTGACCCGATTGCGTTCATCGGCCGTTTTGAGGACTGCTGCACTGGGATCATGTTCAAGGACTTCTCGATCACCTTGGACGATGTCTCCCTCTGTTGCGGAGTCGCGTACGATGCAGAGCTCTACTTCACCAAAGCTGGCTTCCAGTACGTCGAGTTCGTGGGGAGAAATCTGCTTGGCCTGTGCTGCGGGTTTTCGATCGACGTTAGCCTCAAGTTCACTGTTGATGGCAAACAGGTCGGAATCACCCCCAAGTGGCATGGTATGGGTGAGGCATGTGTGGAGGTCTTCGGTGACCTCATCTTCGTGGATCATGTCTTCACAGGGGTAGAGATCTACGGCTACAGACTATCGTGCACACTCGCCGAGTGTAACACGATTGAGTTCCTGACCGCTCTCGATCCTGAGAAAGTAGAAGAGATCATTGGCGATGTATTCGAACCAGGCGAGTACGAGAGCATCAGGTTTGGGATTTGTGGACTGGGGTGCTGCGGAGGGAAGTACTACGTTACGGTTGACATCTACTTCTCGGAATCAGGGGGCTTGTTTGGTATCTCTCGCGCCAAGGCGAGAATCGAGGTCCCTCTCCTCGCGAATCTCGTCTTCGTTGGCTCCTTCTCCCTCCCTGTTGCTGGCACTCCGTCACTCAGCGTCGGCATGGTCTTCGACTTCTAACAACCCAAGCTCTCTCTTGCAGAACGGCCCCGGCTCTCCGGGGCCGCTCTTTCCCGCGGGAGGAAGGAGGTGTAAAATTGTGTTAACGTCGATAGAAGACCACTCCCTCAGAACAGGGGGGCGTCGTGCGGCGGATGGTCGCAGCAGTCCTCGTCCTGGCCTTCGTTCCGAGCGGGTGGGCCCGGCTCGCGATCTCGGGAGCCTTGGGGTCGACCCTTCAGCTCCTCCCCGTGTTGGAGCTTCAGGGGACCGACCTCACCCTCGCCGCCACCGTCGCTGGCCTCACGGTGGAGAGCGAGTCCACGTTCTATCACGATGGCCTACGCTACCAGAGCTTCTACCTCGCGGGGAGGCACGGCACGTGCGATCTGTGGGGGAAGGCTTACTTCCACGCCCAGGAGGCCCGCTACCGACGGGCATGGGCCCACCTGGAGACGGCGATCAGCGCCGGGATCCTCCGCATCAGTGCCCACCATTGGAGCGCAGCGGCGGAGTACACCTCCTCCGACAAGGACAAGTTCGGGCCCTGGCCGTGCGTGAATGCGATCTCGTGGAACGAGGCGTGGCGTCACATCGGCCGCACGCTCTATATCGAGGGACCGGTCGTCGGGTACGACTGGTCAGGTCCCCTCAAGCTGTACCTCGGGCACCCTCCTCCGAATCCAGAACGGTTTGAGGTCTACATCTCCGCCTCAAGCGTCCTCAAGTTCGAGGATGCCTTCGGCCCCCAGTTCTGGCAGAGCCTCGTTGGGAAGATCATCTGCGTGCGGGGGACGGTCAAGGACGTTCGCTACACGGACCCTCCCGCCCATTCCGTCCCCCAGGTCGCTGTCTCCAGCGCCTCCGATCTTGTGGTAGGTTCTTGTTGCGGGCTGCGGCCGGGCACGACCTGTCCCGGCCCCGTCATCCCCTGGTACCGAGCCGTTGAACACGTTGGGGAGACCGTGTCTGTCCAGGGACCGGTGGTCAGTGTGACCTCGCCCGCCGGCTACCGCCGCCTCCGCCTCGGGGGAGGGGCGACGGTTCCCAACCGACTGGAGGTGTACATCCCCGAGGAACACGTCCCTCTCTTCCAAGCCCGGTTCGGCGATGCCTTTCCCGGGAACACGAGCAACAAAACCGTGTGCGTGCGCGGCCTCGTGGGGACGGGGCCGCCAGCACCGGATGGGGTGGCACGGATCATGCTCACCGATCCCGACGATCTCCGGATCGAGCCCTGCTGTGAGGCAGCATTGCATACGGGAAGCCTCTTCATCGGACGCGTCCGGCTCGCGGGGAGTCCGTGGACATTCACCGTGGACCTCTCCGATTGCGGGACCGGCCTTGGGTTCCTCCAAGCCACAGCTGCACTTGAGGGCTATCCCCTCTGCTGCGGACTTCGGCTCGATCTCGCGCTCGCCTTCTCCCAGTGCCGTGCGCTGGACGCGCTCGAGCTCACGGTTAGCGGGCTTTTCTTGGGTTGCTGTGGCCTCACCGCCGAGGTCGGGATCACGGTTGCGCGCGACGCCAAGGTCGTGACATTCACGCCCCGCTGGCCACGGATCTCTGGGTGCATCACCGTGTACGGAGATTTGGTTTGGAGGGGGTCGAGCTTTGCCGGGATCTCCATCTTCGGGTGGGGGGTCTCCTGCTCGGTCAAGGGACTGAAACTGCGGCTCGTCACCGCGCTCGACCCCGATGCCGTCGAGGACGTGACCGATGTCACGTTCTACGCCCACGAGTTCGAGTACCTCGGCCTCGCGTACACGGGGGCAGGGTGCGGCGGAGGGACCGTTGCATCGAGCGTGGAGTTCTGGTTCGGAGCGAAGGGGTCCCTGTTCGGGCTCCAACGCGTGCGGGTGAAGCTCACGGCTCCCCTCGGGGGAGGGATCGAGTTCGAGGTGAATGGGCAGTGGAATTTCGCCAAGGCGGACCCCGTGGATTGGTTCAACGTAGAGCTGAGCCTCTCGTTCTGAAGGGGAGCTAGGGGAGGTGCTCGGGAGGGCGAAGCACCTCCTCGGGCTCCGCGGCGAGCCAGCGGCAGAACGCATCGAGGCGCTCCGCTGCGGCGTTGAGGAGCCGGTTGCCCTTGGCGGCGGTGGCAGGGGAGGGATCCCCCGTCGCGCCGCTCTCGGAGAAATCGCGGGTATCGAACCCGACTTCGATCCCGTGGAGGCGCTTCCCCCACTCGGGGGCCGCGCCGGCCGCCGCCTCCCCGTAACGGGCCTCGCCCACGAGCTCGGGAGCGAACGCGAGGACGGCCGACGTCTCCATCTCCCCCGCGTGGGACCCCCCCGTCTCGATCGTCTCGGCGATGACTTCCGGGATCGCCCTCCACCACGAGAAGACGTAGGCGAAGATCCCTTCCCGCCGCAGGTTCCGCGCCGCCTCGTCGAGGGCGGGGACGTTCCCTCCGTGTCCGTTCACGAACACGAGCCGCCGTACCCCATGGCTTGCCAGCGACCGGGCGATCCCTACGATGTAGTCCCGGAGGATCGCGGGTTCGACCCACAGCGTTCCCCAGAACTGGCGGTGATGCTCGGATACCCCCACGGGCACCGTGGGGAGGACGAGCCATCCTCCGTGGGCGCTCGCGCGCCGTGCCACGTCCGCTGCGGTCAAGAAGTCCGTACCCAATGGAAGATGGGGTCCATGCTGTTCGGTCGACCCCACCGGCAGGAGGGCGACCCCTCCCTTGCCCAGTGCCTCCCGCGCTTCCACCCAACTCATCCGAGAGAGTTCCATCTCCCCTCCTTCGAAGGTCCACATCGGTTGCTTAGGGTGGGGATCATCGCTATTCTTCCCCAAGTCTAAGGAGGTACGATGCGAAGGGCAATCGCGATTTTGGTTATCGGGGTGGCGTTCGCGGCCGGCGTCGCGGCCGAGCGGGGGCCGATTGCCATCCTCTCTGACGCCGATTTCACGGCCGACAACGGGGTGATCGGGGGGGCGGGCACGCCCGGCGACCCGTACCTCATCGTGGGATGGGAGATCCGCGTCCCGTCGGGGAGCCTCTACGGGATCCGCATCGAGAACACCACGGTCCCGTTCGTGGTCCGGGGATGCGTCGTGAGCGGGGCGCTGGACTCCCGCGGGGCGGCGATCTACCTCGCCGACACGAGGGGGGGAACGGTTGAGGACTGCACGGTGGTGGACAGCATCAATGGGCTGCGCATCGAGACGTCGACGGACATCACCATTCGCGACAACTACCTTGGGGTGCGAGGGGTCGGATTCCAGGTGTTGGGATTGGAGGAAGAGCACTTCCGGCACGCGGTCGAGCCGACGACGACGGTGAACGGGCAGGAGGTCCTGTACTACTACGGCCTGTCGGGGCAAACGCTGGAGGGGATCTCGGGAGGAAACATCACCCTCGCTGGGTGCCGCGATGTGGCCCTCCGCGGAGCCAAGATCGACCAGGCCGATGGAATCAATGTCCTGTTCTCTCAAGGGATCGTCATTGAGGGTGCGGTGCTCTCTCGGGCACGTGGGAATGGGATCCTCATCCTGTCCTCGCCGGGAACGGTCGTGAAGGACTGCCAGGGAATCGCGAACAGCGCCGCGGCTGGGATCTCGATCTTGCTTTCCGATCATGTGCAAGTGGAGAACTCCTGGCTTCTGGCTAACCAGGTGGGGATCGTGGTGAATGCATCCGATGCGGTCGCCTTGATAGGCAACACATTCGGGGCGAACCCGATCGGCGTCCTCGTCACCGGCGGAGCGCGGGAGACGGTGATCCAACAGGGCCTGTTCTATCAGAACACCCACGGTGTGGAGATCGAGACATCGTACGGGGCCGTGGTGGAGATGTGCGCGTTCACTGAATCCGACGTCGCGGTGTTCATCGAGGGCGGGGCGCTCTACCCCCGCGTGGCGTACTCGACGATGGCCCAAGTGGGGTATGGGATCTCGACCCTCGCCTCGTACGGGGTGTACGAGCGGAACCTCATCGCGCGCGCGAACATCGGGATCATCTTCGAGGAGGCTTACTCCCAGGCCACCCCGACGGGGAACGTCGTCCGCCACAACGTCCTCTACCGCTGCACGGATGGGCTGTACCTGGGCACGGAGACCACGGGGACCTCTCTCTACGAGAACCTTGTGTGGAACTGCAGTAGAACGGCACGGGACCTCGGCGCGAACGAGTGGGCCCCCCACGGGCGGGGCAACTGGTACTCCAACTATGCGGGGGCCGACGCGGACGGGGACGGCATCGGTGATCTACCCGTCCTGTTCGGGGGTGGGGGCAAAGACCCGGCCCCGATCATGGATCGTTCGTTCTACCCAGGCATTCCCGGCGTGGTGGGGACGATGCACGAACGGCTCTTGACCCTGGAGGATGCGGCCGGAGAGCGGGTCGAGCTCCTGGCTCGGGTCGCAGATCTGCCCTATACGCGGTTCATCGGATTCCAAGGGCTCCCCATCGACATGGCGAGGGAACTTGCGATCCTGTTCGTGTTCCAGACCCCAACCGTGAGCCAGTTTCACATGAGGAACGTATTCCTCCCGCTGGACATCGTGTTCTTCGGTACCGACGGGGTGTTCCTGGGCCGGACCACGATGGAGGCGGACGTGCAGGACCTTTATGGGGCAGCCGATCCGTTCATGATGGCGCTCGAGGTCCCGGGGGGGAAGCTGACCGAACTGGGGTTGGGACGGGAGATCAGGCTGGTCTACGGTCCGTGATCCGGGCCGTGTTCTTCGACCTCGATGGGACCCTCGTCCGTTATCAGGGGGCCGCCTTCGAGTCGAGCTGGGGGGCCCTCGGGGCCGCCGCCGGGGTGGGAGCGCAGTGGGACGAGCTCCTCGCCCGGTACCGTGGCCGGTTGGAGGAGTACCCGGACTGGGTACGGGAGAACGCGGCCCTCCTTCGGGGGCTCCCCCTCGCGCCGGTGGAAGCGGCCCTGTTCCCGCCTCCCTACGCTCCGGGCTCCCGCGAGGCGATCGCCGAGCTCAGGCGGGCCGGGTATCTCTTGGGGATCGTCTCGTCCGGGGTCCAGCTCGTCGCCGACAGGGTGCGGGAGGAACTTGGGCTCGCGTTCGCGGTGGCGAACGAGCTCCCCATCGCGGGTGGCCGCTTCACCGGGGAGGCGGTGGTGCGGGTGGGCCTCGCGGACAAGCGCGCCGTCGTGGAGCGGGAGGCCTGCCGGTGGGGCCTCGCCCTGGGGGAGGTCGCGTTCGTGGGGGATCACCTCAACGACATCCCTGTGTTCGAGGCCGTGGGGTACGCGATCGCTTACGCTCCGAAGGAGCCACAGGTAGCGGCCGCAGCCCACGCGGTCGTCCACCACTTTCGCCTGATCCCCGAGCTGGTGAGGGCCGCGAGTTGACGGGTTCCGCGGCGATGGCCACAATGATGGGGAGCTCATGGACCGGGAACGAGGGAAGGAGGAGTTCGCCCAGCGGTGGCGGCAGCTTCTCGGAGGAGTCCAGGATCGGCTGCTCCGTGCCTGCCTTCCCGTGTCCCCGGATAGGGTCCGTCGGGAACGGGGGACGCTTCTCATTGAGATCGACTCGCCGTTCAAGAAGGACTACGTCCAGCGCAAGATGGCGAAGCTCGCCGAGGCGGCGCGGGCCGCGTTCGGGGAGGTGGAGGTCCGCCTCACCGACCCTGGCGAGCAGCGCGAGCTTCCGTTCGCAGAACAGGCGGAGCGTCCCGTCCAAGTGGAGCGAGGCATCCCCTCCGCCCCTCCGGCGGGCGAGCCGCTGACCCCAGCCCGGATCCTCGTCCTCGGGATCGGGGGCGGGGGGATCAACGCCCTCGATCGGATGCGCGCGGCCCGCTTGACCGGGGTCCGGCTGGCGGCCATCGATACAGATGGGCAGGTCCTGTCCTCGTTCCAGGGGGGGACGAGCCTCCTCCTCGGGAGTCGGGTGACCCATGGCCGGAGCACGGGGGGCGATCCGGAGAAGGCCCGGCGGGCGGCGGAGGAAGCGGTGGAGCAGATCGAGGATCTCGTCTCGGATGCCCACCTCGTGTTCCTCACCTGCGGGCTCGGCAAGGGCACCGGAGGGGGCATCGCGCCGGTGGTGGCCCAGATCGCCCGCTCCCGGGGTGCGCTCACGGTGGGGGTGGTCACGCTCCCGTTCTCGTTCGAGGGGGAGGCCCGCGCCCAGAAGGCCCGGGCCGGGCTGGCGCGGTTGGCGGAGAAGACCGACGTCCTCATCGTGATCCGCAACGACCGCTTGCTCGAGATCGCCCCCTCGATCTCCGTCAACGAGGCCTTCCAATTGGCTGACGATGTCCTGCTGCGCGGGGTGCGGGGGATCTCTGACCTCATCACCGTCCCGGGTCTCGTGAACCTGGATTTCGCCGACGTGGCATCGGTCCTGCGCGGGGCGGGAACGGCGATGATGGGGATGGGCGAGGCCCACGGGGAGAACCGTGCCCTCCACGCGGCGAAGAGCGCGGTCACGAACCCCCTGCTTGAGGGAGGGACGATCAAGGGCGCGCGGCGGGTCCTCCTCAACATCACCGGCGGGGAGGACCTCACCCTGGCCGAGGTGACCCAAGTCGCGGAGTTCATCCGCCGCTCCGCGGCCGCGGAGGCCGACCTCACGTTCGGGGCCGTCATCCAACCTCAGCAGAGCGGGAGGATCGAGGTCACCGTGATCGCTGCCGAGTTCCGCGGTGTCCCGGTGGAAGAGGAGGAAGAGAAGACGGAGCAGGTTCGCCCCGTGATCCCGCGGCGCCCCGTCGGGGAGAACCTCGACATCCCAGCGTTCCTCCGCCGGCCCGAGGGCTGAGGATGGCCCCGCCAGCCCCAGGTTCCCGAGCCCCGCTCCGCTGGGGCACGGGACCGCTCCTCGCGCTGTGGGCGATCCTCCTCACGGTCGCCCTTTCCGACGCAGCCGTTGGCGCTGCGTTGCGGTACGAGCTCGCGATCTCGGTCGCCGCAGGAGGGGAGATCTCCGGGGAAGCCACCGTCCACGGGACGGCTCCCGCGGACTGGCCGGAGGCCGTGTTCCGCCTCTACCCGGCGGCCCACGGCGCAGCGTGCCTCACCGTGACCGGGGCATGGGTGGAGGGGACAGAGGTGGCGTGGGAGTCGATCGAGCCCACCACCGTGGCCGTGTCCCTCGGCGCGAACGCCGGCGATCCGTTCTCCCTCACCCTTCGCTTTGCCGGCCGGATCCCGGAGCTTGCGTCCACCGGGGGGTACGGGACCTACGCTCGCTCGGACCACGCCGTCGTCCTCTCCCAGGCCTATCCGATCCTCGCCCCTTGGGATGGGTCGTGGATCGCCTACCCCGTCCTCCCGTGGGGGGATGCGATCGTGGCCGATGTCGCCGCGTACGTGGTCGACCTCACGGTCCCCGCCGGATGGATCCCCGTCGCGAGCGGGACCGAAACGGAGGTCTCGCCCGGGCGGTACCTGATCGAGGGGGAGGACCTACGCGAGCTCGGGCTGGTCCTCGTTCACGGCTACGAGGTGCAGACGGCGTCCGCTGGTCCTGTGGAGGTGCGAAGCTTCTTCCGGCCCACGCACGCGACCGCGGGCCGGGCTGCGCTCGACATCACCGTGGAGGCGATCGACGTATGCGCCCGCCACTTCGGCCCCCCTTCCTTCCTTCACCTCGACGTGGTTTCCGTTCCCCTGCGTGCGGTGGCGGGGGTCGAGTACCCGGGCCTCATCCTCGCCGGGGAGGGCTACTACAGCCGTTACCCGTCCGATCCCCTGCTCTTCCCGATGATCTTCGCCCACGAGGTCGCTCATCAGTGGTGGTACGCTGAAGTGGGCAGCGACCAGGTGGCCGAGCCGTGGGTGGACGAGGCGCTCGCCACCTACACCTCGGGCCTGTACTTCCAAGCGCACGACCGGTTCGCCGAGATCCTACGCTACTGGGAGACGAGCTACGCCCAAGGTCGGGCGCGGAACAAGGACGCTCGGATCGCGAGCCCGGTGTGGGACTTCCCGGGAGGCGACGGCTACGGGGGGATCGTGTACTCCGGAGGGGCGCTGTTCTTCCAGGCGGTGCGGGAGCGGATGGGGGACGACGCGTTCTTCCATGCGCTCCGGCGCTACCGCGGGGAGTTCCAGTGGCGGATCGCATCCGGGGCGGATCTCCTCGCGATCCTCGCCCAAGAGAGCCCTCGCCCCCTCGACGACCTCGTCGCAGCGTGGCTCGGGCTTTAGGCGCTGCGGCCGGCCGTCCCCAGCCCCGGGACGCGGAGCCGCCGCTCGACCCAGCGGAGCCCCAACGTGATCAACAGCACCAGCGCGAGGTACATCAGCGCGAGGACGATGAACACCTCGAAGTAGTTGAAATGGCGTGAGGCGATCCTCTTCCCCACCCCCATGAGGTCGTACAGGGCGATCGAGAAGACGATGGACGAGTACTTGAGCATCAGGATGAGCTCGTTCGACCAGGGCGGGATCACGAGGCGGAGCGCCTGGGGGATGATGACGTGGCGGATCGCCTGGAGGCGGGTGAGCCCGAGCGATCGCGCGGCCACCATCTGCCCGGCCTTCACCGCCTGGATCGCTCCCCGAAAGTACTCGGCTTGGTAGGCGGCCGTGTTCAGGCCGAGGGCGAGGATGCCGCTCTCGAACGCCGACAACCGGATCCCCCAGTTGGGGAGCCCGAAGTAGACGATGAACAGCTGGACGAGAAGCGGCGTCCCCCGGAAGAAGTGGATGTAGATGCTGCACGGGATGGAGATGAAGCGTCCCCCATAGACCCGTCCCAACGCGAGGAGGATCCCCAATACGATCCCGATGGCGATGCAGCAGGACGTGACCTCCAGCGTCACCACGAGCCCGCTCGCCAGTTGGGGGAGGTAGCGTGGATCGAAGTTGAACGTCATCCCTCCGCTCCGTACAGCTCGCTGATCTTGCGCAAGAACTCCCCCGTCCGCACCACCGCCGGGGAGCGGAACAGCTTCTCCGGCGGCCCTTGTTCCACGATCACCCCGTGTTCCATGAACACGATCTCGTCGGCCACGCTGCGCGCGAACCCCATCTCGTGGGTGACGACGATCATCGTCATCCCGTCCTCGGCCAGCTGCGCCATCACGTTGAGCACCTCGCCGATCAGCTCGGGATCGAGGGCACTGGTGGGCTCATCGAACAGGATGAGCTTGGGGTCCATCGCCAGCGCTCGGGCGATCGACACCCGCTGCTGCTGGCCACCGGAGAGGTGAGCGGGGTACGCATCGGCCTTGTCCTTGAGCCCGACCCGGGTCAGCTCCTCCATCGCCCGTGCGGTAGCCTCCTTCTTCCCCAGGCGCTTGACCTTGACGAGGCCGAGCCGCACGTTATCGAGGGCCGTGAGGTGGGTGAACAGGTTGAAATCCTGGAACACAAACCCGATCTGAGAGCGGATCTCGTTGATCTTCACCCGCGGCGCAGTCACCTCCACGTCCTCCAGCCACACCTGGCCCCGGTCGGGCTCGGTGAGGCGGTTGATGCACCGCAGGAGGGTGGACTTCCCGGTGCCGGATGGCCCGATGACGACCTTCGTTTGCCCCCGGTCCAGCCGGAACGAAACGCCCCGCAGGACCTCCTCCGTCCCGTAGCACTTGTGGATGTCGTCGACGCGGAGGAGGGGGTCCATGGCCCTACCCATGCTCCCTCCGCGTCCCGCCCGGTTCAGCCGTCGTCAACCCTGGGATGCGGACTCGTCGCTCCACCACCCCGAGGAGCCCGTTGCCGGCGTAGGTGAACACGAGGAAGATCAGCGCCACCGCGAGGAGGGCGAGCATCGCCAGGTCGTAGCGGCGATCCACGATGATGCGCGCGCTGCGCATGATCTCGTTCAGGCCGACCGCGTAGGCGAGGGTGGTGTCCTTGACCACGGACGCGAACTCGTTCGACCAGCCGGGGATCGACAGGCGGAACGCCTGGGGGAGGACGATCGAGATCACCGCCCGGGCTCGCCCCATCCCGAGCGAGCGCGCGGCGAGCATCTGCCCTGGCGGAACCGACTGGATGGCCCCCCGGAAGACTTGGGATTGGTACGCGGAGGAACGGAACCCCAGCGCCAAGGTGGCGGCGAGGAACGAGGAGATGTACAGGCCGAATTGAGCAGGGCCGTAGTAGAACAGGAACAGGAGCACGAGCGCCGGTATGCTGCGGAACACCCACTCGTACACGAAGGCAACGATCCCCACGAACCGTCCCCCATAGACCTGGAGGAGCGCGACCACGGTCCCCACAATGAATCCTACGACGAGGAGGGCCAATAGGAGCTGGATGTTGATCAAGGAAGCACGGAGGAGCATCGGCAAGTGACGGGTGACCTCGACCAGGTTAGCGATGGTGGCCTCCACGAGAGGAAGCAGGGACCCCCCGCCCGGAGGCCCCTGCTTCCACGAGCACGCCTTCTGCCTTCACGCCCCGGATGCGCGCTACAGCCCTAGATGAGCCTTCATCGACGCGAGGAACCCCTCCAGATCCCCCGCGAAGATGAGGCCCTTGCTTGCGATCCACGCATCCATGATCTCGTCGAGATCCGGACCGAAGTAAACCTCCATCAGCCCCGCGATGAAGCTCCCCTCCTCGATCACCAGCTCCTGGATCCCACCGGGGGCATCGCGCACCGTGAGCCCGAGCTGGGCCAGCGCGGCGTTGATGCGGGGGAGGATGCCCTTCGGATCGCCCTTACGGACCAGGAACCCGAAGTACTCGTTGGTGTTGATGATCCCCGCGATGGTCAGCAGCTCCGGGTAGGCTGCGATCGAGGCCTTGGAAGCCGGTTCGTCCTGCACGACCGCATCGACCCGCTGGTTGACGAGGTCGAGGATCGCCGAGGGATAGGTCTCGTACCCCTTGAGCTCAACGTTGACCCCTGCCGCCTGGAGCTCGTCCTCGACCCAGTAGAACCCAGTGGTGCCGTTCTGCGCGCCGACGGCCCGATTCGGCCCGAGCCCGGCCAGCGCGGTGACGATGTTCAGCCCCGAGTCCTTCCGGATGACCACCGCTTGGTTCGAGAGGAAGTACGGCACGGAGAAGTCGACCGCTTGCGCGCGATCGGCGGTGATGGTGAACCCTGACGCCCCGATGTCCGCACGCCCCGTGCGCACGTTCTCGATGATGACGTCGAACGCAACGTTCCTGATCTCGATCTCGAACCCGGCCACGAAGGCGATGGCCCGTATCAGATCCAGGTCGAACCCGAAGAACTCGCCCGCATCGGTCACCATCTCGAACGGCGCCCACGGGATGTCCGATGCCACGATGTACTTGTCCTGACCCAGAGCCAGCCCCCCCACGAGGAGAGCCCCCACCAACACGCCAATCCCGACTGTCCGCACTCTCACCACCTCCGAAAACGAATGACGTCCTTCGACTATACAGGGTCCGGCTGGGGAACGTCAACAGCGCGCTAGCCCAAGCGGCGGCGCGCCCAGTCCGCCTCCTCACCGGGGAGGAGGAACGGCTCGGGGGGGACGAGGCCCCGGCGGCGGGCGATGTGGCGGTAGGGGAAGCGGCGGACGAGGAGGGCCCAACTCAGGACGAGGTCATTGTAGGAACTGCGGGCGAGGTCCCGCTCCTCGTCCGCCTGGGCGAGGCGATTCTGAGCTTGGCGGATGGCCTCGATCCGCTCCCGTGGCAGCCCACGGTAGATGTGGAGGAGGACACCCTCCACGGCCCGGTCGGCGGCGGCGAGGGCGCGGGGACCGGTGGCCTGGCGCAGGTTGGCCACCGCCTCCCGCAGGCGGGGCCTCCCTTCCGGGACGTACCCCGCCCGCTCCAGCGCCGCGAGCATCGCCTCCAGGGCCGAGATCCGCTCGGCAAGGGCCTTGCCTAACTCCTCCCACGCGACGTCCACCTTGGCCAATCCTTTCGCGAGCCTACGGCCCCAGCGTTGCCACAGGACGGCCAGCGTGGCGGCGGCGACAAGGACGAGGACAAGTAGGGCGATGGGGTTCATCGGATCACCAGCTCCTCCCTCCCCCGCCGCCCATCCCCCCGCCAGAGAACCCGCGGCCGCCGAAGCCGGACCCCCCGCTCCACCCGCCGCTACGGGTCGAGCGCGGGGCGGCAGTGGCCGCAGTGTAGGCGCTGTTCTGAAGGGATATGAGGCGCATCCCGAACCAGTACGGGGCGAACGTGGGGAACCGACCTTGGTACCAGTCCGGAGCCTTGGTGAGTAACCCGTCGAACTTCTTCGTCCACAGCTCGGTGAGCCCGAGCGCCATCGCGTAGGGGAGGAGCTCGTCGAAGTGCTTCTCTCGGGCGGCAAACTCGATCCGGTCCACCTCCGCCCGGCGGATGTACTCCTGAAGGCCCAGCACGAGCCGCAATGCCTCGATTCCCTTTCCCGTCCGCTTGGGCATGAATGGGGCGAAGGCAATCACGATCAACCCCGATATCCCCAGGGCGAGCCCGAGGTACAGGGACTGGGTGAAGTACCCGAGGAACCCGGCGAGGACGATCGTCCCGATGCCGATCCCGTAGTAGGCGCTCCGCACGTGGTCAGGGTTCCCCACGTAGTACCCGTCCTCGCTTAGGTCCATGTACAGCCGCGCCTTGAGCCCCGGCATCTTTTCGTACAGCTTGTACTTGAGGTCGGAGATCTTCCGGCTGTCCGCCCCGCCGAGGAGGGCGTCGCGGAGGGCCTTCTCGTAGGGAGTGAGCGGCGCCTTGCTCTCCGCGGCGACGAGCTCGAAGTCGTCGGGCTCGCGGGCCTTGTCATCCGTCCAGATCTCGCGGATCACGAGGTGGCCCTTCGTGGCCAAGGAGAGGATCCCCGCCGCGAAGTCGCGCGGATCGGCGCGGTTGTCGAGGAGCACGCCGGCCTCGGCCGGGCCCAGGCCCTCGAGCGGCTTGTATTCGGGAGCCACCGAGCCCACCTTCGGGTCGCGCCCCCGCTTCCACCACAGGAGGAACATCCCGACGAGGACGAGGATCGGGATCCCCGCGTACAGGTTGTCCTGGAGGAACCACAGGAAACCCTGCCACGCCCCGGGAAGGGCCACCGCTCCCGCGGGGATTCGCACCGCGACCGTGATCCCCTCCCGTGCCCGCAGCCCCTCCACTTCCACCACCAGGACACTGTTCTCCCACGTCCACTCCACCGGGTCCGTGGACCCGTAAGGCCCGCGGAACCCCAGGGCCCGCACATCGGCCGGCCCGATCGCCGGGGGGAACGCGATCTCGACCCGGGCCCGGGCGATCGGCATCGCCCAGTCCGTCCCGATCGCGTTCCAGTAGAGCTCGACCTCCCCCTCGTACCGGCGCAGGGCGCGCGCCACGCGGTAGCGGACGGTGTACGTCACCAGACCCGTCACCGTGCGGTTGGGATCGCCGATCTGGAGGACGAGGCTGCTTCCTTCCGTGTACTGCCGATAGGGAACAGCGCTGCCATTTGCCAGCACCTCGTCCACCGCCACCCGCAGCCGGTACGTCTCCCCGGTGGGGAGGCGGTACGAGATCGGGATCTCGCGATAGATCCCGTGGCGGGCGACAGCGAAGTGCACCCCGATCTCCTCGTGGACGGCGACGGTCCCGTCCGCTCCGATCTCCGCTCGGACGAGGTAGTCTCGGATCTCCTCCCCGAGGCCGAGGACGGAGAACAGGATGACGAGGACGAGGGCGAGGCGTTTCATCGAGTGAAGTCCACCTTGGGAGGTTCGCCCATCGTCTCTGAGGGGAGCATGTAGAACTCTCGCTCCCCGATCCGGAACAGGTTCGCGATCAGGTTCTGGGGGAACACCTTGATCGCCGTGTTCAGATCCCGCACTACCGCGTTGTAGTACCGCCGCGAGCGGGCGATCTCCTCCTCCAGCCCCTCGAGCGACCTCTGGAGCGACGTGAAGTTCTCGTTGGCCTTCAGCTGGGGGTAGTTCTCGACCACGGCGAACAGGGACTTGAGGGTCCCGGCGAGGACGTTGTCCGCCTCCGCCTGCTCCTTCGGCGTCCGCGCCTTCATCGACGCCGAGCGGGCCTCGGTGACCCGTTCGAACACCTCCCGCTCGTGGGTGGCGTACCCCTTCACCGTCTCCACGAGGTTTGGGATGAGGTCGAACCGCTTGCGCAGCAGGGTGTCGACCCCCCGCCACGCCTCCTCGGCCCGCACCCCGAGCCGGACGAGCTTGTTGTACACCGCTGCCACCCACAGGAAGAGGAGGACGAACGCTCCCAGGATGATCCAGCCGATGATCGATCCGAAGTCCATGGCACCACCTCGGGGGCATTCTATGCGAACCGTCTGCGGGGGGCGAACCGTGGCTATCGCTTTCTCAACCGGCTAGACTCGGAAGAAGAGGGGGTGCGATGAAGCTCTACCTCGATACGGCGAACGTAGAAGAGATCCGGGAGCTTTCGTGGCTCATCGATGGGGTGACGACGAACCCGTCCCTCGTGGCGCGGGAGAAGCGGCCGTTCCACGACGTCCTGCGCGAGATCTGCGCCATTGTGCGCGGCCCGGTGTCGGCGGAGGTCGTCTCCCTCGACCGCGAGGGGATGGTGCGCGAGGCGCGCGAGCTGGCGAAGGTCGCCGCGAACGTGGTCGTGAAGATCCCCCTCACCGAGGCCGGGCTGCAGGCCGTGCAAGTCCTGTCCCGAGAAGAGGTGCGCACGAACGTGACCCTCGTCTTCTCCGCGAACCAGGCCCTCTTGGCTGCCAAGTGCGGCGCGACCTACGTCTCCCCGTTCGTGGGGAGGATCGACGACGCGGGTGGGGATGGGATGGGTGTCGTGGCGGAGATCCTCCCCATCTACCGCCACTACGGTTTCCCCACCGAGGTCATCGTGGCGAGCGTCCGCCATCCCGGGCACGTGCTGCAGGCGGCCCTCCTCGGGGCGCACATCGCCACCGTGCCCTACGGCGTCCTGAAGAAGCTGTTCGGGCACCCCCTCACCGACGCGGGGATCGCTCAGTTCCTCAAGGACTGGCAACGCGTTCCCCAAAGCTGAGGGAAGCCCCTCGCCAGGGGAAGACGGGGGTTACGTGGCCATGCATCTCCGGTTGCGGTGCGGGGGGATGATCCGGTGAACCGCCTGCGGGTGGATATCCCCCTCGCCGCGGCCATCGCGGCGATGCTTATCCTGTGGGCATCAGCGTTCGCCGCGATCCGCAGCGCGTTGGGCGTCTTTTCGCCGGGGGAGCTGGCCCTGTTGCGGTTCCTCATTGCCTCGATCGTATTGGGGACGATCAGCATCAGCTGCCGTAGCCCCCTTCCCAAGCGCCACGATGTGCCGATGCTCCTCCTCTTGGGGGGCTTGGGGATCACGGTCTACCACCTGGCGCTGAACTACGGTGAGCAGACCGTGACCGCAGGTGCGGCGAGCCTCCTCATCGCCTCCGCCCCGATGTTCACCGCCCTGTTCGCCCGGTTCGCCCTGGGAGAGGAGCTGGGACGATGGGGGTGGGTGGGGATCCCGGCCGGTTTCGCCGGGGTCGCCCTGATCACCCTTGGGGAGGGGGAGGCGTTCCGCCTCGAGCCGCGGGCGCTTATCATCCTCCTCGCCGCCCTCTCCGCCAGCGCCTACAGTGTCCTCCAGAAGAAGTTCGTCGTTCGCTATCCGCCGCTCGCGTTCACGACCTACGTCGTGTGGGCGGGGACGATCCCGATGCTCATCTTCCTCCCGGGACTCCTTTGCACTCTCCGCACCGCGCCGTGGTCGGCGATCCTGGCTGTGGCCTATCTGGGCATGTTCCCCGGCGGATTGGCGTACGTCCTGTGGGTGTACGGGCTCACGCGGCTCCCCGCCTCGAATCTGTCGAGTTTCCTCTACCTGAGCCCTGTCCTGGCGATCGGGATCGCGTGGGCCTGGCTCGGGGAGGTTCCGAGCTGGCTGTCCCTTGTGGGCGGGTCCGTCGCGGTCGGGGGCGTCGCCCTTGCCAACGCCCGAGCGCGGGTCACGTAGTCCTCAACCTGGGAAGAGAGGAGGGACCCCCCCATCCCGGCCCACGAGGGGAGTGGCGGCGAGGAGGGCGGAGTAGATCGCCTCCGCGGTGGCTTCGGCCACTGCTCGGCACAGGTCCCCCATCGTCTGTGAACGATCGGCGATGAACTCCACCTGGATCCGCTCCGTTCCCCGCGGGATCCGCCAGCCGGTGGAGAAGGCGACGAAGAAGTCGCCGCTGCCCGCGGTGGCGGGGGCGCCGGTGCGGGCGGCGCCAAGGGCCATCCGGCGGGCAAGCCGCGTGAGCTGAGCGGGAAGGAGCGGCGCATCGGTGGCCAGGACGACGACGAGCGATCCCCCTATGGCCTGTTCCCGGGCATGCCCGGCTGCCCCACCCACTTCGCGGCCAGGGGGAGGCACGAAGTCCTCCTGACGGCCCATGTTCGGCAGCGCCAGCGCCCCCACGGTGAACGGCCCCACGACCCGTGATGCCGTTCCGATCCCGGACTTGAGCCCGAACGCGACCATGCCGGTCCCCGCGCCTACGCACCCCTCGGCGAACTCCTCCCCTGCTGAGCCAAGGGCAGCCAGGGCGTCGTCCTCCGCCACGGGCCGGGTCTCGATCGCCGACAGGTACCCGTCGTTGCACTCCAACACGACCGGGTTCACGGACCGCGCCTGCGGATGTCGGGCGAGGGTCCAGCTGAGAAGCGCGTCGGCGCACCGGGGGACGGCGAGGGTGTTCGTGAGAAGGACGGGGGTCTCGAGTTCCCCAAGGTGGAGGAGCTGCCACAGCCCCGTTGCTTTCCCGTGGCCGTGGAGGACGAACGCCCCGGCAGGGAGGGGTTCCGCGTACGGATCCCCCGGGGGGAGGATCGCCGTGACTCCGGTGCGGACGGCTCCCCCACCCTCGCCGTGGACGACCGTGCAATGCCCGACGAGAACCCCGGGAACATCGGTCATCATCCCCCGCGCTCCGGGCAGGAACGCCCCAGGGAGAGCCCCACGCTCCGGAACGCGTTCATCCGTAGAGGAAGAACTCGTAGGGGTGGGGCCGGGCAGCCACGGCGCGGACCTCGGCCTCCTTGATGGAGATCCAGTGCGCGATGAGCTCTTCGGGGAACACCCCGCCCAACGTGAGGAACTCCTGGTCCCGTTTCAGAGCGTCGAGGGCCTCCGCGAGGCTGCCCGGGAGCGATGCCACCCGTCGTCGTCGCCCCAGCGGCTCGGCGTCACTGTCGAACGGCCCCCACCCCTTGGCGACCGGATCGAGTCCCTGGCGGATCCCATCGATCCCCGCCATGAGGCAGGCGGAGAGGGCGAGGTACGGGTTGGCAGTGGGATCGGGAGGGCGGTATTCGATCCGCGCCTGGCCGGGGTCGGTGATGTAGCCGGGGATGCGCACTGCGGTGGTGCGGTTCCCGCGGCCGAACGCGAGGTGGACCGGCGCTTCGAACCCCGGGCCCAGGCGGCGGTACGAGTTCGTGGATGGGGAGACGAAGGCGGACAGGGCCCGGCCGTGGGCGAGGACCCCCCCTATGTAGTGGAGGGCGGTCTCGGAGAGCCCGCCCTCCCCGGAGAACAGGTTCTGCCCTCCCTTGAGGAGGAGTTGGTGGAAGTGGAGACCGCTCCCCGCCTCGTCGTACAGGGGCTTGGGGAGGAAGCAGGCCACCATCCCCTCGTCGCTCGCCAGCCTGCGCACCAGGTCGATGGCAAGGGCCGTCCAGTCCGCGGCATCGAGGAGCCGCCCCAGTCCGAGCTCGATCTCCATCTGCCCCAGCGGCCCCCCTTCGTGGTGGTGGTAGCGAACGGGGATCCCCCACCCCCCCAGGACCTCGGCCACCCGCGCCCTCAACCGGCGGCCACTGTCCTCCGGCCCCCCGGCATGGTAGGCGGTGCGGGGCCCGGGACCATCGTTCGTCTCCGCAGACCCCATCGGCACGACCTCCACCGCCTGGGAGAGGGGACGATCCGCCCGCAATACGGTGGCGAACAGGTAGAATTCGAGCTCGACCCCGAACCGAGCCTCGTCGGCCAGCCCCGCACCGGTGAGGAGCGCCTCCGCCGCCTTGGCCACGGAGCGGGGAGCGAGGGGATGGACTCCCTCTCCGGGCTTGGCCAGATCGCACAGGATGACGACGGAGGCCGGCTCGCGGGTCGGGTCCACGCGCGCGGTGGAAAGGTCAGGGAGGAGGACGAGGTCTCCGTCCCCCCCCACACCGTAGTGAGAGGTCGCCGCTCCCACCCCCTTCTCGAACAGCGCCGGTGAGATCTCCCCCGCGGGAAGGGTCAGGCAACGCAGGCGGCCGAGGAGGTCAACCGCCCGCAGGTCCACCCAATGGATGTCCTCGCCTTGGAGCAGGGCGACAAGCTCGCTGAACGTCATCCTCCCTCCCTACGGTTGGGGGAACGCGAGGTCCGCCGGGCCCCACTCCGAGAGCACCGCCCTGGGGAGGGACATCTGGATGAGCTCGTGGACGATCGCAGCATGCTTCACCTTCTCCCGCCCCCAATCAGCGAGGGTCTTCCCCGACACCCACGGCTTGTACAAGGCCCCCGGACCGACGACGCACGCCGGCCCCGGTTCGAACTTGAAATAGCACGGGGCGCACGTCCGCACCATCTCCGGGGCGTCATAGAACCGATTGAACCCCCCGAACGAGTCGGTGAGGAAGATGTGGAGGTCCAACGGGAACTTCACCGCCTTCCGGATCGAGGCCAGCGTGGGAAGGGAGAGGTCCCCCAACGGGTTGAACGTGTTTGCCCCCAGGCTCTCGAGGACCTTCGCCCCAGCGGCGTTCCCGTGTCCGGCGAACACCGAGACCTTGAACACGACATCCCGCGGGAGGTCACCCTTCGCCCGCATCTGGGAAAGAAGCCACAGCAGCCCCTCGTCCAGCACGAGGAACCCCCGGAACCCGACCTCGACCGCGCGCAGGATGTCAGCGATCACGTACCGGAGCTGGTCCGATCCCCGGAACCGGAGGCCGGAGAGCCCTCCCTCCGGCGTCACGAGCTGGCGGCCGGTGTCCCACCCCGAGCGGGGCCCGGGGGTGAGGATGACCTCCACCTTCGCCTCCGCCGCGATCTGGGCGAAGTCCTTGAGCTCGCTTCGCGTGAGGAGCGTTGCCCCCATCACCACCGAGATCATCCGGTGCACGGGGATCTTCCGCGTTCTCGCCTCGTCGATGACCGCCTCCAGGACCTCCGGTCGCTCGACCCCGGAAATCTCCATCCGGTACTGGGCCCCATCCGGGAACCGGTGGGGGCTCGTGGGCAGATCGTAGGCATCCCGACCCGGGACCCCGTGCTTCTCCATGAGTTCTGCCACCTTCTGCTGGTCCATCGCGCCTCCTGATCGGTTGAGGAGTGACCGATGATACCCGCAACCGGCCCGCGCCGGTTGGTGGGCGGTATACTTCCCGCATGGGAAGGGGGTCCAGTGGGCACGTGGGGTGACCTGCCGGCGTGGGCGATCGTTGCCATCGCCTTCCTCGCCCTGGTCCAGGTTGGACTGCAGGCATTGGCCCTCCTCATCGCCCTCCGCACGCCCCCCGACCGGCTCCTTACCGGCCGGCGGTGGGTGTGGATCGTTGTCATCGCGCTGGGGCTCGTGGGGGCGATCGTGTTCCTCGCCGCGGCGCGGAAGCCAGCCCCCGCGCCCGACCCGGTGAACACCGCCCCGGACTTGGATCGGGATCGAGCGCGCCGGGCGGCGGACCTCCTCTACGGGAGCCCGCCCGATTCGAACCAAGACCGAAGCTCGCGATGACGCCCGTCATCGAGCTTGACGACCTGACCAAGGTCTACGGGACGGTGCGCGCCCTGGACGGGGCTACGCTCGCCGTCTCCCCCGGATCCGTGTTCGGCTTCCTCGGGCCCAACGGCGCGGGGAAGACGACGACCCTCCGCATCCTCACTGGGCTCGCCCGGCCCACCTCCGGCACCGCCCGCGTCCTCGGCCACGACGCCGTGACCGCGACGAACCGGGTGCGGGCGGCCGTGGGCTACCTCCCCGATGTCCCAGGGTTCTACCCGTGGATGACTGGGGTGGAGCTCCTCCGCTTCACGGGCCGCCTGTTCGGCCTGTCGGGCCATACGCTCCGTGCTCGCGTGGACGCCCTCCTCGACCTCGCCGGCCTCACCGGGGTCAGGGCGCGCGTGGGGGCCTACTCCCGGGGGATGAAGCAGCGCCTGGGCGTGGCCCAGGCCCTGATCAACGCCCCGCAGGTGCTCCTCCTCGACGAGCCGACCTCGGCGCTCGATCCGATCGGGAGGAAGTCTGTCTTGGACATGATCTCCTCCCTGGCAGGTCGGACGACGGTGTTCTTCTCGACCCACATCCTGTCCGACGTGGAACGGGTGTGCGACACGGTGGCGATCCTCCATCGCGGGAAGGTCGTGGCCCAGGCGCCGATCGGGGAGCTCAAATCCCGCTATGGGCTACAGAAGATCGCCGTTGAGGTCACCGCAGGGGCCACCGAGCTCGGTCGGGAGCTGGCAGCCGCGTCTTGGGTCGCCTCCGTGGACAGACCGACGGACCAGCGCATCGTGATCGCCGTCACTGACGCTGACGCCGCCCACCGGGCGATCCCCGCCATCGTCGCCCAGCGCGGCGTAGGCCTCCGCCGCCTGGAGGCGGTCGAGGTGAGCCTAGAGGACGTGTTCGTGGACCTGGTGGGGGGAGGGCAATGACCGGGTTCCGGGCGTTCCTTGGCAAAGAGCTCCGCGAGATCGTAAAGACGTGGCGGATCTGGGTCCTGCCGGGGATCGTCCTCTTCTTTGCTGTCACCGGCCCAGTGATCGCTCGGTTCACGCCGCAGCTCCTCGCGGCCGTGGCCCCGGACACGGGCCTCGTCTTTCAGATCCCCAATCCGACGTTCCTCGATGCCTACCTCCAGTGGACAAAGAACCTGATTCAACTCGTGACGTTCGCGATCATCATCATCTTCGCGGGGGTCGTGTCTGCCGAGCGCCGGTCGGGGACAGCCGTGCTTGTCCTCACCAAACCCCTCAGCCGTCGGGCGTTCATCGCCGCCAAGGCCGTCGCCCAGGGGGCGTTCCTCATGGCAACCGTGGCGGTGGGGGCTGCAGTCACGTGGGCCTTCACCTATGCGGTGTTCGGCGAGGCCCCGCTCCGCCCGCTTGTCCTGGCGACCGGGGCATGGCTTATCTGGGCGCTGCTGATCCTCTCGATCACCCTCTGCCTCTCGTCGCTCGTCGGCTCCCAGGCCGGGGCGGCCGGCCTCGGGTTGGGGGCGTTCGTCCTCCTGTCCATCGCTGCGCTGTGGGGCCCGGCCGTGCGGTACAGCCCCGCCGGGCTGCTGGGCGCCCCCAACGACCTCGTCGTCGGCCGCGCGGGGTCGCTCCTGTGGCCGACCGTCACCGGGCTTTCCCTCGCCGGGATCGCCGTCGGCCTCGCCGCATGGACGTTTTCACGTACGGAGCTGTAGCGACCGGGATGCGCTGGACGGATCAGCGAGGCCATGCCACAACCAGGACCGGGATCGCCACCGCCAACGGGATGAGCGCCCCGACGCTGTTCATCACCCTGGACAGCACCGCGGCGAGCCCAGTCAGGATCACGGTTAGCCGCGTCGGCCCGCCCTGGAACCGCGCGATGCGCATGGCTCAGGACGAGCACACAGGCCACCGGGACGGGGTGGCCGAACCCGGCGAACGCGTCCCCCGCCGACACAGAGCCGACAAAGACGGCCACACGAAGCACCCCAGGAAGAGAGCCCTCGTGCCAGCGAGGATACTCATGATGATTTGATCTAGCGCCACGGTCTGACCTCCCCACTCGGCGATCCCCGCTGCGCCATGGTCCGTAGCCTTGCCTCAGCCCTCTCCACTGGCCGTGCAGACCCGGTTCCGTCCCTTCCCCTTCGCTTGGTACAGGGCCCCATCGGCTGCGTGCAGGAGCTCGTCCTGGGTCCTGCCGTGGTCGGGGAAGGAAGCGACCCCCGCGGACAGGGTTGGCCCTTGCCCCGAGTCAAGGCCGGGGACTGCCGTGGCCGCGAACGAGCGGCGGATCTCATCCGCCCGCCGCGCGGCCGTCGCGGGGTCCGTCCCCGGCAGGACAAGCAGGAACTCCTCTCCCCCCAGCCGGCAGGCGATGTCCCCCGGGCGGGTGAGGCGGATCAGGAGCCTCCCGAGCGCGGCGAGCAACTCATCGCCCACGCGGTGACCGCACGTGTCGTTCGTCTCCTTGAAGTGATCGATGTCGAACATCACCACAGACACAGGCTGACCATCGCTCGCCGCCCGTGCGAGAAGGCGGGGGAAGGCCTCGTCGAGGTACCGGCGGTTGAAGACCCCAGTCAACGGGTCACGGAGCGCCTGCTCGCGCAGCACTTCCTGAAGGTGCTCGATCTCCTGAACCTGCGCTTGCAGCCGCGCGTTGGCCTCCTGGAGCATTCTCTCCGACCGGTAGCGCCGCGTGGTGTCGCGGATCATCAGGAGCCAACCGCTGGGCTTGGCGAGGCCCTGCTGCAGCGGGGTTGCCCGGACATCAAGATGGTGGAGAGGCTCTTGAGAGGCGATCAGCTCGAAGTGGGCTTCCCCCTGCGGGAGGAGGTGGGGGGCGATCTCGGGCCAGATCCTGAGCACTTGCGCCGCCTCCGCACCGATGGCCTCCGGTGCCAGAGAGAGGAGGGCGCGCGCTGCCGGGTTGAAGTCCACGATCCGCCCCTCAGCGTTCAGCACGACGACCCCGTCGCTCATCCGTTCGATGAGCACCTCGCGGGCCACGGGCACGAGCCTGAACAGGTGCAGGGGGACGATGGCCACGGAGAGGATGAGCCCGCTCAGCAAGAAGCTGATCGGCGCGAGGTTCAGGCCGGGCACGGGCGTGAGGTCCGCCGCGTACAGGATCCCGGCGACGAAGGGGAACGCCGCCCCAATCAAGATCGCTACCGTCTGCCGCCTCTGGGCGAGGGGCGCGCGGAGGGCTGACGAGACGAGCAGGGATGTGGCGGCGACAAGGTAGCCGTACAGCCCGATGACCACGACGAAGAAGGCCGGGCCGTGGTGGTAGACGAGGATGTTCGATCCCGACGGACCTGGAGCGAAGCCCGTCCAGATCCAGTGGTGGAGGTCGTTCGTCGCCGCGAGGGTGACCTGGACGACGGGGAGGATCCAGAGGAGGGCCAACCGACGCCGAGGGACGCCCATGGTGCGCCTGGTGTAGCTAAGGGAGAAGAGGAGGAACAGGGCGGCGGAGCTCCCCGAGCCGACGTACTCGAGGATGGACAGGACGACCTTCATGCGCAGCGGAACCGCGGCGGACTCCAGCCCGACCGCGAGCGACCACCACGCCGCGGCGAGCATGGTCGCGGCAAGAGCGGGGATCCCAGTGATCCTGCGGTAGCGCATGAGGACGATCGCGATCCCTGTCGAGAGGGCGCTCGTCGAGAGGAGCACGATCGCCAGGGGCGTCCACTGCCAGCTCATGCTGGCACCGATTGTGGAACGAGGAACGGCGGTCGGACCGGACCTCAGTCCCCTCGCTTCTGGACTGCGGTCTCTGTCCGGGCTGCGAACCCTCCTCATCCCAGCTGGACCGCACTCAGCTGGAACGGACTCCCCCAGGCGGTACCATGATCCCATGGACCGGTTGTCGCGGGATGATCTGAGGAATCTCATCGAAGCGCGGGCCGCGCCGTGCGTCTCGTTCTTCCTGCCCTCCGGCCGGGCCGGCCCCAGTGCCCAGCAGGGGATGATCCGCCTCAAGAACCTCCTCCGGCAGGCGCAGGAGCAGTTGCTGGCGTTGGGGATGAGGTCACCCGTGGCGAAGGAACTTCTCGCCCCGGCGTGGGAGCTCGTGGGGGACAGCCTGTTTTGGTCGTACCAGAGCGACGGGCTGGCGCTGTTCCTGTCCCGGGAGGGGATGCGCCGCTGGCGGCTCCCGGTCCGGTTCGAGGAGCTGGTGGTGGTGGGGGACCGGTTTCACGTGAAGCCCCTCCTGTCCCTGTTCACCGGCAACGGGCAGTTCTACGTGCTCGCCCTCAGCCAGAACCAGGTCCGGTTGCTGTGGGGAACTCGCCACAGCGTGACCGAGGTCCCGATCGAGGACGTGCCGACCTCCCTCGCCGACGTGCTGCGCCCGGACCTGATTCAAAAGCACCTCCAGTTCCGAACCGCCGCGGCCAGTGGGCCGGGGAGGCAGGCAATCATGTACCACGGGACGGGCGGGGTCGACGACGGGCGCAAGGCGGACCTCGTCCGCTTCTTCCAGCGGATCGACGACGGGCTGCGGGCGTACCTCTCGTCCGCGCCGGTGCCGCTCGTGCTGGCGGGGGTGGACTACCTCCTCCCCCTGTACCGCGAGGCGAGCTCCTACCAGCACCTCGTCGAGGGCGGGGTCACGGGAAACCCAGAGCGGTTGAGCGCCGAGGAGCTGCACGCCCAGGCGTGGGCGGTGGTCGAGCCCCACTTCCGCCGCGCGCTTGAGGCCGCGGAGGCCCGGTTTGCCGAGCGGTTGGGGAAAGGACTGGCCTCGGCCCAGCTCCCCGAAGTCCTCCGCGCCTCCCGCGACGGCCGGGTGGAAACGCTGTTCGTGGCCGTGGGCGTCCAGCGGTGGGGGCAGGTGGGGCCGAGGGGGGAGATCGTGGTCCGGGGGTCCCCGGAGCCAGGGGACCACGACCTCCTCGATCTGGCCGCAGTGGAGACCCTCACCCGCGGGGGAGTGGTGTACGCCGTCGCCCAGGTACCCGGGGGAGGGGACCTCGCCGCCGTGTTCCGCTACTAGGATGGCGCGCAAACTCCTTTCGCTCGCCGACTACGCTCCCCTCATCGGGGACGAGGTGATGGACCGAATCCGGGACAAGGCCCGCTCCCTGCGGGGCCTGCACGTGACCCACGTCAACTCCACCTACTACGGGGGCGGGGTGGCAACGCTCCTCTCCTCCCTCACCCTCCTCATGAACGACGTGGGGATCAGGACCGGGTGGCGGGTGATCCAGGGGTCGCCCGACTTCTTCAGCGTGACAAAGAAGTTCCACAACGCCCTTCAGGGCGGAGAGATCAACCTCAGTGCCCGCAAGAAGCAGATCTACGAGGGCACCGTGTACGAGAACGCGGTCCGCAACCACCTCGACCACGACGTGGTCATTATCCACGATCCGCAACCCCTGCCCCTGGTGGAGCACTACCGCAAGCGGGGACCGTGGGTCTGGCGGTGCCACGTGGACCTGTCCGCGCCTCACCCCGAGCTGTGGGCGTACCTCGTCCCGTTCATCGAGCGGTACGACGCGGTGATCGTGTCCATGCCCGAGTACCGACAGGAGTTGCGCACCCCGCAGGTCGTGTTCCCTCCCGCCATCGACGCCTTTGCCCAGCAGAACCGGGATCTCGCGCCCGATGAGGTGGAGGAACGGCTGGCCCACTACGGCATTCCCACCGACCTGCCGCTCGTGGTCCAGATCTCCCGGTTCGATCCCTGGAAGGATCCCCAGGGGGTGATCGAGGCGTTCAAGCTGGCGCGGGAAGAAGTCCCAGCGACGCTTGTCCTGTTGGGGAACGTCGCCACGGACGACCCCGAGGGGGAGGAGGTGTACCGGTCGCTGCTCGATCAACGCAAGGAGCGGATCCTCATCCTCAGCCGCCAGGACGGGGCCCTGGTGAACGCGCTGCAGCGGCGGGCAGCGGTGGTCCTCCAGAAGTCGACGCGGGAGGGGTTCGGCCTCACCGTGGCCGAGGCGATGTGGAAGGGGACGCCCGTGATCGGGGGGAACGTGGGGGGCATCCGCCACCAGATCGTGGACGGGGTGAACGGGTTCCTCGTCTCCTCGGTCGAGGAGGCAGCCCAACGGCTGGTCGAGCTCCTGCGGGACGAGGACCTGCGGCGGGCGCTCGGGGCGCGGGCCCGGGAGACGGTGCGGGAAAGGTTCCTGATGACGACCCTCCTCGAGCGGTACCTGGACCTGTTCGCCGCGTTCGAGCCCGACTTCCGGTTGCGGGAACCGGTCGGCTAACCCTCAACCGCGCCCGGCGCGACGGGAGGCAGACGAGAGGAAGAGCGATGGAGACCTGGTGGAACGTTCTGAAGTGGGTGCTGGTGGTCCTCGCGACCGGGTTCGTGGGGTACGTGGGGAGGTTCGGAGCGCAGTGGCTCATCGAGCGGGCCCGCGCCCGGCGTCAGGAAAAGAGAGCAGACCGGCCGGCGGAGAACTCCCCTGCGGCGGCCGCTCCCACCCCCCACTCGGCGCCCAAGGACGCGCTGAAGGCGGAGAAAAAGCGGGCCAAGGCCCAGGCCAAGGCGGCGAAGAAGGCAAAGGAAGACAGCTGACGGCTCGTGGTTCGATCTCGTGGGCTACGCCGGCCCCGCCCACGCGTTGCCGAGCATGAGCCGCACCACCGGCCGCTCCGGACGCCGCCGCGCTACCTCCACGAACCCCGCTTTGGCGTACATCGACATCGCTCCGTTCCAGAGCGACGTGTCTGCGCTGCGGACCCTCTTGTCCACGGGGTACGCCTCCAGCGCCACCACGCCCCGCGCCCGCGCGAACGCGATCGCGCCCTGGAGAAGCCCCGTCGCGACCCCCTGGTGCCGGTACGCCGGCGGGACCACAAAGCACACGATCGACCACACCGGGAGGTCGTCCACCGCCTTCGCCACCGGGGACCGCCGCAGCCGCGGGAACGCCTCCCGTGGCCCGAGCGACACCCATCCCACTGGCACCCCGTCGCGGTACCCGATCAGCCCCGGGGGCGGATCGTCCGCGGCGAGGGCCTGCAACCGCCTCCGGCGGTGCTCGGCCACGGTGAGGCCGGCTGGAACCGTCACCTTGCCGCTCTCACGGTAGTACATGCACCAGCAGCTGCGGGCCATCGCGCAACCCCGAGCCAAGAACAGTGCCTCCAGATCCGCCCACCGCTCCGACGTCAACGGATGGATGATGAGGTTCATGGGGATCAGCATACCAGCGGGGAGCGTTCTCGTCCGTACGCAGCTGCCAAGCCACTGCGTGCGTGATCAGGTCGAGAGGCCTCGCAGGCTCGGGAACTCCTTGAGGACTCCTCTTCTGGAGTTACTGGCGCTGCCAGTGACCAGGGTGCGGGCGGGATCGCGCGATGAAGCTTCGGTTCACAGCCAGGGGGCGATCACGTCGTCGGTGAGAAGAGCGGGGGGCCCACTGAAGCGGATGATCCCGTGGCGGTCGATGAGCACGGTGTGCGGGATCGCCTGGATGCCGTATAGATAAGCCACGGCTCGAGCCTCGGTGAACGGTGCCCACAGGGCGATGAACCCGGTGTACCCGTTGGCCGCAAGGAAACGGGCTCCATCCTCTCGCTGATGATCGAGGTTCACTGCCACCACCTTCAGCCCCTGTGCTGCGTGCTTCTGGCGCAGCGTCTCGATCCTCGGGACGGTGGTCAGACAGGGCTCGCACCACGTGGCCCAGAAGTCGAGGAGCACGGGACATCCGCGCAACGAGGAGAGCCGGACAGGGATCCCGGACAAATCGAGGAGCGTGAAGTCGGGGGCGCGCTGTCCGACGTGGGGCCCCACTTCGACGTCTATCGGGTCGACCGACGTGGCGGGTGGCAAGCAAAGCGCGTCGGCGGCCCACATCGCCCCGCCTCCGGTCCCGTGCCAGGCCATCCATCCCGCCGCGGCCACAGCTGCCGCCAGGCCGAACCTCGCCCGCCACGCCACGTGCACCCTGGTCATGGCCCGACCCTACCCGCTTCCGTGTGGAAGCGCCATGGATGCCCAGCGAAAGCACGGTGGACCCCGCCCAACCGACGGTGGGTTGCGGAGGGACAAAACGAAGGTCAGAATTCACATCGCCCCCGTGGGGATGCGCTGCGGAGGGATGGGTGAGCGGACGAAACCGCCGGTCTTGAAAACCGGTGAGCCGCGAGGCTCCGTGGGTTCGAATCCCACTCCCTCCGCCACAAAGACAGTCGCAAGTCCCAAGGCAAACGTCAGCAGGTCACGAGGGTCGAGCCCTCGGAACGGCCCAGAGGCGGATACCATCGGGCCCATGATCCTGCGCGCAGCGCTGGTGGACATGGACGGGACGATCTGGGAGTCCCCGCTGCGGATGGCCACCCTGCGGCAGAAGCTGGGGCTCCCCCAGGATGGCCGGCCGATCCTCGCCGGGATCGCCGGCCTCCCCCCGGGGGAACGGGAGAGGGCGACTCAGGCATTGCGGGACCACGAGGCCCACGCCGTGGAACGGGGAGCGCTTCGGCCGGGGACGATCGAACTCCTCCAGTTCCTTCGTCGCCGCGGCCTCCGGTGCGCCCTCATCACCAACAACTCCCACCAGAGCGCGAGCGCCGTCCTCTCTCGCCATGCGCTCCCGTTCGACCTCGTGTTCACGCGGGACGATGGCCCTCTCAAGCCCGACCCCCAGGCGTTTCTCCTCCCCCTGGCCCGGCTGAGGGTCCCCCCAAAGGAGGCGATCGCGATCGGCGACTCTCATCTCGACCTCCAGGCCGCGGTCGGGGCGGGGATGGGGGAGGTGATCCTCATCGCGCCGGCGGATTGGATGCGCGCCCACTTCCCCGCCGGGGCAACCTATCACGAGGCAGCCGACCTCACGGAGGCCCGCGCGGTGATCGCCCGCCTCCTCGGCCAATGAGGAACGGGCGCCGCCCGCGCCCCCGACCCCTCCGGGACCGCTCTACCTACGCCACAGGCAGAGCGGCGCGGTCCACACAGAACGGACCACCGCCCCATAGGCACGCCCGAACTCCACGTCCTCATCGTCCACGAGGTGGATGTCGAACAGCCGCTGCAGGCACTGGCACCCCGTCAGGGCCCGGTAGCCTTGGGTCAGGAGATGGTTCAGCCGCAGGAGCAGGCTCTCCACGGTATCGGACTTCCGGAAAACCCAGGCGATGATGTCCACATCCGAGCTCGGCCGGGTGCGACCGTCCACCGTGCTCCCGTAGACGTACACCGCACGGAACGTAGACCCTAGCCGTGATACGTACCGACAGAACTCCTGAGCCAGAGCGTAGCGGAACGCGGAGTGCGCTCCGGGGTCCCCAGCCCGCAGGACAGCAAGGAACCCCGCCCCATCGCGCCCCACGCGGTCGGCAGCCGCGCCCATCGCGCGGGATAGGATCCCATCGTAGCGGACCGCCGGGCCAAGCAGGAGGCTCGGGGTGCTCGCGATCACGGGAACACGCCCCGCAGCCGGATCGCCTCCACCACGCGTTCAAGCCCCATCATGAACGCCGCGGTGCGCAGGGACACGTCATGCTTCTTCGCATTGTCCCACACCGACTGGAACGCACGGCGCAGGATGACGGCCAATCGCTCGTTCGTCTCCGCCTCTTCCCAGTAGAAGTTCTGCAGGTTCTGTACCCACTCAAAGTAGGAGACGACCACTCCTCCAGCGTTGGCGAGGATGTCCGGCGCCACCACACGGCCGCGCTCCTCGAGGATGAGGTCGGCCTCAGGAGTGGTCGGCCCATTGGCCCCCTCGACGATCACCCGGGCCTTGATCTGGCCAGCATTGACCTCGGTGATCTGGCCCTCCAGCGCTGCTGGAACCAGCACATCCACATCGAGGGTCAGCACCTCTGGCCCAGCGAGGGGCTGGACTCCCGGAGCGGTGTAGCCGGCGATCAGCCGCTGCGGGGAACGGGAAACGTGTTCGAGAAGGGAAGGGATGTCGAGGCCGGTGGGGTCATACAAGGCCCCGGAGATGTCGGACACCCCGACCACCTTCGCCCCTTTCGCGTGAAGGAGCTGCGCCGCCACGGACCCCACGTTGCCGAACCCCTGAACGGCAACGGTCGCTCCGGCGACCTCCCGCCCGAGGCGGGCCAGGAGCTCCTCGATCACGATCACCACACCACGTCCGGTCGCCTCCCGCCGACCGCGGGCACCACCGACCGCGAGGTCCTTCCCAGTGACGATGCCGTACATTGGCTCCCCCCGGAGGGCAGTGGCCGTATCCATCACCCAGTTCATGATCCGGGCGTTCGTGTTCACATCAGGAGCCGGGATATCGTGGTGGGGACCGATGAGGGGGAGGATCATCGCCGTGTAGCGGCGGGTGAGTCGCTCCAGTTCCCCCTCGGAGAGGGTGGTCGGATCACACACGACCCCACCCTTGCCCCCACCCAACGGGATGTCCACCACGGCACATTTCCACGTCATCCATCCCGCCAGGGCCTTCACCTCGTCGATCGTCACCGCCGGGTGGAAACGAATCCCTCCCTTGCACGGGCCACGGACCGAGGAGTGCTGAACCCGGTATCCCCTGAATACCTCGATCCGCCCGTCGTCCATCCTCACAGGAACGGACACCTCCAGCACGCGCTCTGGGCGCTTGACCATCTCTAGGATGTCCGCGGGGTACCCCAGCTTCTCCCCTGCCAGATCCACCTGGGCCCGGAACATCTCGTACGGGTTGACCTCGGCTTCCCTCAGAGTCCGCTCCACCGTGGCTTGCGCTTGTCTGGCCTGTTCAGGCGTCATCGGTTCGACCTCCTTGGCCAGAGCCTAGGCAAGCCAGCGCAGCCCCACATTGCCACGGACAAGGGATCGCCCATTCTGTTTGGCAAAAGCTCCTCGCCTTTTTAGGATGACATCCGCTACCTTGTGCCATCGCTCGCGACGTCAAGTGAAATCGCCGCGGCCCACTGAATGACCACAAGTGCCCCAGGAGTTGCCAGCGTGCGACATGTCAGAATGCGGTCCAATCGCCTGTCAGTCTTGATTTACGCGGCCGCAGGCTCCGCTCATGCTCAAAGGGATGGAAGGAGTGGAGAGCCGAAGAGAGAGGCTGATCTCGGAGGTCGCGAGCCTACCAGGGACGCTTGTCGTGACCCACCGTCCCGGCGACCTCATCTTCCAGGACGGGGCGTTCGCGGCTGGGGTCTACCTCGTGGCCGAGGGCCTCGTCGCGGTGGGCGGGTACGCGCCGCGGGCGTCGCGCGCCGTGGCGCTGGCTGGGCCGGGAGACCCGGTTGGGCTCGAAGCATGGCGATCGGGCCCCCTGCCGCGCTACAACGGGTTCGCCCGCGCCTTGACGCCCACGACCCTCCTCTTCGCCACCGCGGACGCCTGGGCACGGGCCCTGGATCGCCCCCCGTTCCGCGACCTCGTCCTGTCCGCGCTCGCCGAGCTCGTGCTCGACCGATGGACACTCGCCGTGCACCGCGATCAGCCGGAACGTGCTCTGGCGTGGATGCTCGTTCGGTGGGGAGAGAGGGCGAATGGAGAGGGGCAGGTGCGGTTAGCGGTTCCCGCGGCAACCCTCGCCTCGATCCTCGGCGTGTCCCGCAATGCCCTTCGCCAGGCCGTGACCCGCCTTGGGGAGCTCGACGCTGCACGCTCGGTCAACGGACACCTCGTGGGCGACCTGCGTCGGCTTCACGACCTGCTCGAAGAGAGCCTTACAGCGTCTGCTCGATGATGGTGCGGTAAAGCTCGGGGGCACGGGCGATCTCTTCGAGTCTTCCCCGCGACAGGATCTCGAACCCCCAACGGTGGGTCTCGATCAGTTCGCGCTCACGAAACCGGCGCAGCATGCGCATGAGGGTCTCCAGGGACACGCCGAGGAGCTCGGCCATCGTCTGGCGGGTGATCGGGAACTCGAGACGCACCGTGCCATCGGCGTTCGGTGTGCCGTACTTGTTGGCGAGGGCGAGGAGGAGGAGGGCGAGGTTGCGATCCACGGACTCGGTGGCCTCGCGGGTGAGCTTGAACTCCAGCATCGCCACCTCCCGCCCGAACCAGCGGCACAGGTCGAACAGGCCCTGGGGATGGTGTTCGAGGAACGCACGGAGCCGGCTGGTCTCGAAGAACAGCAGCGCAGATTCGATGATGGTCCGCGCGAACTGGAGGTTCACCGGCTTGCCGCCCAGGAAGAATGGCTCTAGCCCGTACCACTCCCCAGGAGCCAGGAACCGCAGCACCCGTTTCTCGTGGGTTCGGGGGGCGTACTTTCCGATGGCCACCAGGCCTTGACAGACGATGTACACCCCCGAGCAATACGAGCTCTCTTGGGCGATCAGCTCGTCGGCATCGAACTCGAGGACGAGACCCAGGCTCTCCAGGGAACGACGTTCCTCGTCGGACAAGCTGGGGAAAGCCTTGGCGAGGCACCCTGCGGGGGTATCCTTGAGGCTGATCTTGGGCATGGTGGTGGTCGTCGAATTCTAGTGTCGATCGCGGGTTCACGCCACATGTCCCCGCAGGATCAGCTACCAACGACCCTATGCCCACCCGCGCAGCCGCACCGCCTCCGCTACCCGCTGCACCGAGACGAGGTACGCCCCCAGCCGGTTGTGGACCTTGTGCTCGGTGGCCGACTTGTGCACGGCGTGGAACGCGGTGGTCATCTTCCGGTCGAGGCGTTGGTGGACCTCCGCCACGTCCCAGTAGAAGTTGTACGCGTTCTGGACCTGCTCGAAGTAGGACACGGTGACCCCGCCGGCGTTGCACAGGAAGTCGGGGATCACGTACACCCCGTTCTTGTGGAGGACGACGTCGGCCTCTGGCGTCGTCGGCCCGTTGGCGAGCTCGGCGACGATCCGCGCCCTGATGCGGCCGGCGTTCGCCCCCGTGATCTGGTTCTCGAGGGCCGCCGGGAAGAGGATCACCACGTCGAGCTCCAGGAGCTCGGCGTTGGTGATCGCCTTTGCCCCTGGGAACCCTTTCACGGTCCCCGTCCTGTCTTTATGGGCGATGACGTCCTGGGAGGGGAGGCCGTTGGGGTTGTAGATCCCGCCTTGGGAGTCGGATACGGCGACCACCTTCAGGCCCAACAGCTCCTCGCCCAGGGTGTGGGCGAACTGGCCAGCGTTGCCGTACCCCTGGATCGCCGCCGGCGCGCCCCGGAGGTCGATCCCAAGGACCTTGCCCGCCTCGCGCGCGCAGTACATCCCGCCCCGGGCCGTGGCATCGCCCCGCCCGGCGGAGCCGCCCAGGGGGAGGGGCTTGCCCGTGATCACGCCCGGTGCCCGCCGGCCCACCATCGTCTCGTACTCGTCGAGCATCCACGCCATGACCTGGGGGTTCGTGTACACGTCTGGCGCGGGCACATCCACGTCCGGACCGAGGTACGGTCCGATGGCGCGGATGTAGCCACGGGAGACCCGTTCCAGCTCCCGCGTGGAGAGCTCCTTGGGATTGCACACCACCCCGCCCTTCCCGCCGCCGAGGGGGAGGTCCACGACCGCGGTCTTCCACGTCATCCATGCCGCCAATGCCCGCACCGTGTCCACCGTCTCCTCGGGGTGGACCCGGATTCCCCCCTTGCACGGGCCACGGGCCCAGTTGTACTGGACGCGGTATCCGGGGAAGACCTTCACCGAACCGTCGTCCATCCGCACCGGGATCCGCACATGGAACTCCCGCAGCGGCCACCGCAGGAGCTTGTGGAGCCCAGGATCGAGATCGAGTCGCTTCGCCGCCTCGTCCAGCTGGCGCTGGGCGATCTCGAACGGGTTGAGACTGGTCTGCACACCGCTGTCCATACATCCTCCTCCGTTGACGGCAGGGCACCTGCCCCGGCCTCCGCGCCAATCTTAGAGGATGCGATGCCGATTGCCAAGCCATCGCTCGCTGATCTGAACTCCTGAGGATGTCATCTGACAGCGCCTCAGACCCCCTTGCCAGGCAGGGGCGCGGTGCTTCCTTGGGTCAAAGGCCAAGTGGCCGTGCGGGCTGGTGGACTCAAGAACCCTGGTTGAGGGCCCCCTGGGCAAGTTGGCGGTGGATGGCGCGGGCGGCGCGCTTGCCGGCGCCCATGGCGGAGATCACGGTGGCAGCGCCCGTCACGATGTCGCCCCCCGCGAACACGCCGACCCGCGACGTACACCCATCCGCGTCGGCAACGATCGTCCCGTGGCGCGCCACCTCCAACCCGGGGGTGGTGCGGGGCACCAGCGGATGGGGATCGTTCCCGATGGCGATGATCGCCGTGTCCACGGGGAGCACGAACTCCGAGCCGGGCACGGGCACCGGCCGGCGGCGGCCGGACTCGTCCGGTTCCCCGAGCTCCATGCGGATGCACTCCACCCCCACCACCCGGCCATCCTCCCCCAGGAACCGCACGGGGTTCACCAGGACGTGGAACTCGACCCCTTCCTCCTTGGCGTGGTGAACCTCCTCGACCCGGGCCGGCATCTCCGCTTCGGTGCGCCGGTAGAGGATCATCACCCGCTCTGCCCTCAAGCGGAGGGCGGTGCGAGCTGAGTCCATCGCCACATTTCCCCCACCCACCACTGCCACCGTCTTCCCGATCCTCACCGGGGTGTCGTACTCGGGGAAGAGGTAGGCCCGCATCAGGTTGACCCGCGTCAGGAACTCGTTTGCGGAGTAGATCCCGATCAGGTTCTCGCCGGGCACCCCGAGGAACTTGGGGAGCCCGGCGCCGGTCCCCACGAAGACCGCTGCATACCCCTGCCGGAACAGGTCATCGATGGTGAGGGTCCGGCCGATCACGACGTTCAGCTCGATCGCGACCCCCATCTTCTGCAGGTTCTCGATCTCCGCCTGCACAATGCGCTTTGGAAGCCGGAATTCGGGGATCCCGTACATCAGGACCCCCCCCGGCTCATGGAGGGCCTCAAATAGCGTGACCTCGTGCCCCAAGCGCCGCAGATCGGCAGCGCAGGTCAAGCCGGCCGGTCCGGAACCGATCACCGCCACCCGGAACCCCGTTGGGGGACCCACCGGCGGAACCTGTACGCCGTGCTCGAACTCCCAGTCCGCCGCGAACCGCTCCAGACGCCCGATCGCTACTGGTTCGTGCTTCTTGCCAAGCGTGCACGAGGCCTGACACTGGGTCTCCTGGGGGCACACCCGGCCGCACACCGCAGGGAGGTTGTTCGTCTCCTTGATCGTGGCGATCGCGGCGCGGAAGTCACCGTCCCGAAGCTCGCGGATGAACTTCGGGATGTTGATCTCCACCGGACAGCCGGCCACGCAGGGCGCCCTCTTGCATTGGAGGCAACGCGCGGCCTCCTCCACCGCCTCAGCCGTGGTGTAACCGTACGGAACCTCGTCGAAGTTCCGGGCGCGCTGGGCAGGCGGCTGTTCTCGCATCGGGACTTGCGTTGGGCGGATCACCGTGTCCCCTCCTCTGCGGACAGGTAGCGCTCGAGAGCGCACCGCTCCTCATCTCTGAACGTCCCCAGCCGGGCGAGGAGGAGGTCCCAGTTCACGAGATCGCCGGGGAACTCCGGCCCGTCCACGCAGGCGAACCGGGCTTTCCCCGCGACCTCTACGCGGCATCCCCCACACATCCCCGTCCCATCGACCATGATCGAGTTGAGGGACACGGTGATCGGGACCGCAAACTCCTGACAGGTCTTGGTGCAGAACTTCATCATGATCGCCGGGCCGATCGCCCACACGTGCGCGACCTCCCGCCCGGAGAGCACCTCCCGGAGGGGGATCGTCACCACCCCCTTCACTCCCTGGCTCCCGTCGTCGGTGGCAACGTGGAGTTCGTGGCAGACGCCTCCCATCCGATCCAGCCAGAACAAAAGGCCGTTCGTGCGCGCCCCGACGATGCCGATCACCTCGTTCCCTGCCTCGCGAAGGGCCCGGGCGATGGGGTAGATGGGGGCGATCCCCACGCCGCCGCCCACGCAGACCACTGTTCCATAGCGATGGATCTCCGAGGGGGACCCGAGCGGGCCGACCACGTCGCGGATCGCATCCCCGACATCGAACCTCTCCCCGAGCTCGCGGGTGCTCTTCCCCACCATCTGGACCACCAGCGTGATCGTCCCCCGCGTGGGGTCCCAGTCGGCGAGGGTGAGGGGGATCCGCTCCCCCCGCTCGTGGAGGCGCACCACCACGAACTGGCCAGGTCGGGCCTTGGTGGCGATGCGCGGGGCATCCACCAGGAGCTCCACGATGCCCTGACCAAGGGCCCTCTTGTCGACGATCGTGTTCACCGTGGTTCACCGTCCTTGGGTCCGCTGATTATGCCCTGGGCCGCTCCATCGCGGGGCGCCAGAGCTCGCTCGGGAAAGCATGGCCTGGGTTGGGTAGAGACCCCCCCGGCGGCACCGAACGCGAGGGACCCCCTCGAGGCGCGCTTCCTCGCTTCCGATGGCCAAGAAGGCACAGAACCCTTATGGGAACGTTATTCCTCCCCCCTTCACAACGCGGCCCGTTCGTGCTATAGTACATGTCGGGATGTGAGGACATCGCTGGGACCCTTCTCTTTTCAGAGACAAGCGTATGCACAATGGAGGCCCAAGGAGTGAGTGGCAATGGAAGTCGTGAGGTTCGGTAGTGAAGTGAACGAGGACCAGGACACGGCCGAGGAGGAGGTCGCGTGGTGGGACGCGGACCGGGAGACGCGGCGTAGCCCGGAGAACCCGATCCGTACCTACTTCGATGAGATCTCCCGCGTCCCTCTGCTCACCAAGGAAGAAGAGGTCTCCCTCGCCCAGCGGGTGGAGGCCGGGGAGAAGGAGGCCAAGGAGAAGCTCGCCGAAGCCAACCTGCGGCTGGTGGTGTCGATCGCCAAGAAGTACCGCGGGTGCGGGCTGCCGTTCCTGGACCTGATCCAGGAGGGGAACCTGGGGCTCATGAAGGCGGTCGAGAAGTTCGACTGGCGAAAGGGCTACAAGTTCTCGACCTACGCCACGTGGTGGATCCGCCAGGCCATCCTGCGCGCGATCACCAACCGTTCCCGCACGATCCGCGTCCCGACGCACATCAACGAGCTGATCCGCAAGATCCACCAGGCGGAGCGGGAGCACCTGAAGGAGCACGGCACTGGGCCGAGCCTGGAGGAGCTCGCCGAAGGGTTGGAGACGACGGTCGACAACATCGTCAAGGCGAAGAAGACCTCCCAGTACACGGCATCGCTCGATACGCCGATCGGGTACGAGGACGAAGGGGCGGTCTTGGGGGACTTCATCGAGGACGAGGGCGCGGTCTCTCCGACCCGGGAGACGTTCAAGGAGCTCCTCCAGCAGGAGCTGCAGAAAGCCCTCAAGGAGCGCCTGACCCCCCGCGAGCGGCGGGTGATCGAGCTTCGCTACGGCCTGGACGGCAACCCACCCAAGACCCTCGACGACGTGGGGGACATCTTCGGGATCTCCCGGGAGCGGGTCCGCCAGATCCAGAAGGAGGGACTGGAGAAGCTACGGGACTCGACGGTCCTGCGGAAGCTCGAGCAGTTCCGGCAGATCCTCGAGGAGAGTTGATCCGAACCCGAGTCTAGCCCTTCCGCTTCTTCGCCGGGCCCCGTTTCGGTCGCGAAGCGACCGGAGCGGGGCTCTCTGCTGCCTGCGTCGGGCAGTCGGGATTTGAGCAGCGCGGGCCGCGGCGGGGATCATCGTACACCACGCCTTCCCCGCATGTCGGGCACACTTCGCGTGGCCGCCCCGACACGCGGAACTTGCAGTCCGGGTACCGGGAACAGGCGTAGAACGTTCCGTAGCGTTTTCCGAACCGCTCCACGAGCTCCCCTTCCTTGCACTGAGGGCAGAGTATGTCAGTGGACACAGGGGACGTGGCCCTGCAGCTTGGGCAGGAGAGGTACCGTCCGTAGCGGCCGTGGCGGACGACCATCGGGGTCATGCACTTTGGACAGGAGCGCGGGGGGGCGGACTCGACGGCGGCCAGGCCCTCCCCGAGCTCGACGCGGTCCGGCGTGTAGCGGAACGCGACGTCGGGAGGGATGTTCTTCGTGGTCCGGCACTCCGGGTACCGCGAACACCCGAGGTACAAGCTCCCCCGCCACACCCGGACCTCCATCGGTGCCCCGCACGAGGGGCAGGTGACGTCGCTCAGGGCCTGGAACGGCTTCCCGCCCTTGGCTAGCGCCGCCTCCACCGTGTGCAGCTTGGGGCCAAACCAGCGGTAAAACGAGCGCAGAAGCTCGCCCCGCCCGAGATCACCTTCCTGGATCCGATCGAGATCGGCCTCCATCCGGGCGGTGAACGCCTCTTCCACCGTCTCCGGGAAGTACAGGCGCAAGAGATCGGTCACGAGGTGCCCAAGGAGGGTGGGCCGGAGCGAACCCCCCTCCCGCACGACGTACCCGCGGTCCTGGATCACGGACACGATCTGGGCGTAGGTGCTGGGGCGCCCGATACCCTCCTGTTCGAGCTTGCGGACGATCCCCGCTTCGGTGAACCGCTTCGGGGGCTCGGTCTGGCGCTCCTCGACCTGGATCTCCGGGCAGGGGAGCTCCACGCCGGGCGCGAGCGCCACGGGGAGGGGAGCCCCCTCATCCTCGAGCCGGCCCACGGGGAGCACGGCAGTGAACCCGGGGGACACCATCCGCGACGAGGAGGCGCGGAACAGCCACTCGCCGGCGCGGATGGTCACCTTCCGCCGGACCCAGACCCCATCCGCCATCTGGGTCGCGATGAACCGCCGCCAGATGAGGTCGTAGAGCTTCCTCTGTTCCGGAGTGAGATGGGAAGCCACCTCCTCCGGCGTCCGCGCGACCTGGGTGGGACGGATCGCCTCGTGGGCGTCCTGGGCACGGCGCTTGTTCCGAAAGTGGCGGGGCTTCGGGCTCAGCGCTTGGGCCCCGTACGCGGACTTCACGAACGCCCGCGCGAAGGCGATCGCCGAATCGGCGACGCGCACCGAGTCGGTGCGCATGTAGGTGATGAGCCCCACCATCTCCCCTCCGATCTCCACCCCCTCGTACAGGCTCTGGGCGATCTGCATCGTGCGCTTGGGGGAGAACCCGAGCTCGCTCGACGCGGCCTGCTGGAGGGTGGAGGTGATGAACGGAGGTGAAGGGCGGCGGAGGACCTCCTCTTCCTCGACCCCCTCCACCGTGAACCGCGCTCGGGCGAGATCCCGTGTCAGGGCCTTCACCTCGTCTGGGGAGGCCAGTCGGCGATCAAGGCGCGCCGTGAACGGTGGTTCCCCAGGAAAGAGGGCCGCCACCTCCCAATACGGTTCGGGAACGAAGCGCTGGATCTCCAGCTCCCGATCGCAGATGAACCGCAGGGCGACGGACTGCACGCGGCCCGCGGACAGGCCCTCGAACCGCCGCCCCGCCAGCACCCGCGACAGGAGCGGGCTGATCTGGTACCCCACCAGCCGGTCCAGGATCCGGCGCGCCCGCTGGGCCTCGACCTTGGCGAGGTCGATCCGGCCCGGCCGGGCCAGCGCCTCCCGCACCGCCTGGGGGGTGATCTCGTGGAGGAGGACCCGCGCGTACCTGTCCCCATCACCAAGGAGCTCCATCAGGTCGTAGGCAATGGCTTCCCCTTCGCGGTCGGGGTCGGTGGCGAGGTAGACCCGGGACGCGTCCGCGGTCGTCTTGCGAAGCTCGGAAAGGAGCTTACGATCCCGCACCACCCACTTCGGGGTGAACTCGTTGTCCAGTTCCACGCCGAGCTCCTTCTCGGGGAGATCCCGGACGTGTCCCTTCGAGGAGAGGACGATGAACTCCTTGCCGAGGTAGGAAGCGAGGGTGCGGGCCTTGGTCGGCGACTCGACGATCACGACGCGCTTGGGCATGGTTTCAGGCGCGCATTATCGGGGGGGGCGGTGACGAGCGCAAGGCCCCCAACGGAAGAGCCCCGACCGGGAGGCCGGGGCTCATCAGCGATCGGACGCTGCCCTAGTACTCCGGCGGAGGAGTGGGCATCGTCTCCTTCTTCTCCTCCTTGATCTCCGCCACCAACGCCTCGGTCGTCAGGAGCATCCCCGCGATCGAAGCCGCGTTCTGGAGAGCGGACCGCGTGACCTTCGTCGGATCGATGATCCCCGCCTCGAACATGTCGCGGAACTGCTCGGTCTCGACATCGAACCCGATCGCGTCCTTCTCCTTCTTGAGCTGCTCGACGATCACCGCCCCCTCGAACCCCGCGTTCTCCGCCAATTGTCGGGCGGGAACCTCAATCGCCTTCCTCAAGAGCTGAACGCCGACCTTCTCGTCGCCTTCGAGCTCCTTTTCGAGTTTGGTGAGGGCCTTGAGGGTGCGGAGGAGGGCCACCCCACCACCGGGGAGGATCCCTTCGTCCACCGCGGCCTTCGTCGCCTCGAGGGCGTCCTCCATGCGGTGCTTCTTCTCCTCGAGCTCGGTCTCGGTGGCCGCGCCGACCTTGATCACCGCCACCCCACCGGCGAGCTTGGCCTTGCGCTCCTCGAGCTTCTCGCGGTCGTAGTCGCTGTCGGTGTCCTTGATCTGCTCCTCGATCTGCTCGATGCGGGCCTTGATCGCGTCGGGGTTGCCCTTCCCGCCGATGATCGTCGTGTCCTCGTGGTCCACCCGGACCCGTTCCGCGCGGCCGAGCATGTCGAGGGTGGTGTTCTTGATCTCCATCCCCGCGTCCTCGGCCACCACCACGCCGCCGGTGAGGATCGCGATGTCCTCGAGCATCGCCTTGCGCCGGTCCCCGAACCCGGGGGCCTTCACCGCGCACGAGGCGAGCGTCCCCTTGAGCTTGTTGAGGACCAGCGTGGACAGGGCCTCTCCGGTCACGTCCTTGGCGATGATGAGAAGGGGCTTCCCCGTCTGAGCGACCTTCTCCAGCAAGGGGATCATCTCCATCGCGTTCTTGAGCTCACGGTCGGTGACGAGGATGTAGGGGTTCTCGAGCTCAACCTCCATCTTCTTGGGGTTGGTCACGAAGTAGGGGGAGATGTACTCCCGGTCGAACTGCATCCCCTCCACGACCTCGTAGTAGGTCTCGATCGTGTCCGAGTCCTCCACCGTGATGACCCCGGCCTCGCCCACCTCCTCCATCGCGTCGGCGATGACGCGGCCGATCTCCGGGTCGTGGGCGGTGATCGATGCCACCTGAGCCGTCTCCGCTTTGGTCGACAGCTTCCGCGACATCTTGGTGAGCTCGTCCACGACGACCTTCACGCCCCTCTCCATCCCCCGCTTGAGGGCCATCGGGTTCGCCCCGGCGGCGACCATCTTGAATCCCTCCTTGAGGAGGGCATGGGCGAGGACCGTGGCCGTGGTCGTGCCGTCGCCCGCCACGTCGTTCGTCTTGGAGGCGACCTCCTTCACCAGCTGCGCCCCCATGTTCTCGAACGGGTCCTTGTACTCCTGCTCCTCAGCGATCGTGACCCCGTCGTCGACGATGTCGGGGGATCCGAACTTCTTCTCGATGCCAACGTGGCGCCCCCGGGGCCCCAGGGTCACCCGCACCACGCTGGCCAGTTTCTCAACTCCCGTCAGCACCTTGCGACGCGCCTCTTCTCCGAATACGACCTCTTTGGCTGCCATGGCTACCTCCTACCCTTCCACGATCGCGAGGACGTCCGTGGTCTTGACGAGCAAGTGCTTCTCCTCGCCGATGCGGATCTCGGTCCCCGAATACGCAGAGATCAGGACCGTATCTCCAACTTTCATCTCGAACTTCTCGGCCGTGCCGAGGGCGACCACTTCGCCCTTGACCGCCTTCTCATCCTTCACCGACTCCGGGAGGACGATCCCCCCCGCCGTTCGGCGCTCCTCCTCCTCGATCTTCTTGACGAGGATCCGGTTGCCCAAAGGTTTCACCTTCATCGGCACCTCCTTGGTATGGGTTTAGCACTCCGGGGTTATGGCTGCTAACCAGGGGGGATTGTACCGGCCCCCTCTGTCGAGTCAAGGTTGTTGGCCGGGGGAGAACGGGGTACAGTGCGGCATGCCTCGAGGGAAGGTGCACCTCGCGGTCGAGTTGGGGACGCTTCCGGGATGGATCGCCCTCGGGGCAGGGCTCGGCGCGGGTCGAGCCTCCCTCCTGCTGTTCGCGGGGGGCTACGTCGGGGGCAGCCTGTTTTTATCTCCGGATCTGGACCTCGCAGCGAGCGATGCCGCCCGCCACTGGCGGGGAGCGCGGGTCCTGTGGCGCCCCTATGCGGCCCTGTTCCGCCACCGGGGGGTCTCCCACTCTCCCTTCCTCGGCCCCCTGACCCGCCTCCTTTACCTCGCCTGCTTGGGGGGCCTGGTGTGGGTGATCTTCCACTTCGTGGTGGGTGCCCCGTTCCCAGCCGTCCCGCGTTGGGGAGCGGTCCTCCCCGTCCTGGGAGGGCTTTACCTGCCTCAACTCCTGCATGTGGTCCTGGACCGTACGGTGACCGTCGGGAAGCGCCTCCTCCGCTGAGCCGACCAGCGCCTTTCCCTTGGGCCAGCCTCGCGGTTGAACTTCTCGCCCTGGAACGACGGTTCCACGGCACCCGCGCCGATGTGGGCCCGCTCCCGGGGGCCCCACGTCCCCGCGATGCCTGGACCTTCCTCCTCCGAGCAGGCTGGTTGTGCTCTCGGGAAGAGAGTGGTATAAAAGGCAGGTCTGAGGAGGCAGTGATGGGGATTTCCATCGGCGAGATCTCACGAGGGATGACCCTCGTCTTCGATAGCGACCTCTACGAGGTGACGGAGTTTGAGCACGTCAAGCTCGGGCGGGGGGGGGCGTTTGTGCGGGCGAAGATGAAGGACCTTCGCACCGGCCGCGTCATCTCCAAGACGCTCAAGGATTCGGACAACCTGGAGATCGCGTATCTGGAGACGCGGATTCTGCAGTATCTCTACCACGCGGGTGGGAAGTACACGTTCATGGACAAGGAGACGTTCGAGCAGCACGAACTCACCGCCGAACAGGTGGAACCGCTGCGCGGGTACCTGGTCGAGGGCCTCGATTTCACAGGCCTTTTCTACCAGGAGCGGATGGTCAAGGTCATCCCCCCGAACTTCGTGGACTTGCGGGTGGTGGCGACCCCCCCGGGGATTCGTGGGGACACGGCCACGGGTGGGGAGAAGCCGGCGACCCTCGAGACAGGGCTCGTGGTGAAGGTTCCCCTGTTCGTGACAACGGGAGAGGTGATCCGCGTGGACACGCGCACAGGCTCCTATGTGGAGCGGGTGAGCTAGATGGCGGAGCAACGGTGGGAAACCCTTCAACCCCTTGGTCTCGTGGCAGTGCGCCAGGAGGTGCTGACCTCCATCGCCGCCCGGGCCATGGAGGGGGTGGAGGGGGTGCGGCCGCTCCGAGGGGGAGGAGGGATCATCGGTATCCTTTCCGGAGGAGAAGATGCAGTGCAGATAACGGTTCGCGGTGACAGGGTCGATGTGGAACTGCGCATCGCGGTCGTGCTCGGGTATTCGGTGCACAGCGTCGCACGCGCTGTCCAACGGCGGGTGCGGGAGGAACTGGAAGGGGTGGTGGGGGCCACGGTGGGGCGGGTGGATGTGGACGTTCGCCACGTGATCCCCCCCGAAGAGGTTCTGATGCTCGACGAGAGGGGAGAAGATGCCGAAGGATGAGGGATTGATCGGAGCCACCCCGGAGGATGGCAAGATCTCCATCTCCCGGGATGTCATTGCCACGATCGCTGGCCTCGCCGCGACCGAAGTGGCCGGGGTCGCCCCCCCCAAGGGGGGGACGATGCCCCGCGGGGAGGCGGTGCGGCGACTGGTCGAGGTCGAGCTGTCCGAGGACCGAGTGAAGTTAGGCCTCAAAGTGGGCGTGGTGTATGGCCATGCCGTCCAAGAGGTGGCGCAGAAGCTCCAGACGAAGATCAAGGCCGAGGTGGAGAAGATGACCGCTCTTTCCGTGGACGAGGTGAACGTGGAAGTGGTGCGGGTGGTGTTCCCGGAGGAGGGGCGCCAACGGGAGAAGCAGCCGTGAGCGGTTACCTGTTCGCGGTCGGCGCCTTCTTCCTCATCCTCGCTGGGGCGGCGATGGTCGCGGCGCTGGTGTGGGGCCAACCGGAGGTGGCAATCCCGGGGATCGCGTCGGTCCCAGCAATCGTGCTGCGCATCCTTGTCGGCATCTGGGCCGTTGCCCTCCTCTGGGCAGCGGCCGTGTTCGCGCGGCTCTCCCGCAGCCGCCTTACGGTGCGGCGCGCCCTGCAGAAGCCGGGGCCCAAGGGGATGATCCTCATCACCCCGGACACGGTGCGGGAGATGGCGGGGGTCCTCCTCCGGGAAGAGCTTGGCCTTCACCGATTCCGGGTCCGCGTTCGGCCGAAGGAGGAGGGACTCACCCTCCACGTATCGCTCCACCTGCCACCTGGGGAGGAGATCCCGGCTCTCGCCGAGCGCCTCCAGGGCTTGCTCGCTCAGGAGATCTCGGGAAAGACCGGACTCGACGTCCCCGAGGTGCAGATCGCCGTGCTGGGTGCGGCGCGGCCCAGTCGCCCTTAGCGTGCGGCGGCGGGCCCGCGAGGCAGTTCTGCGTTCCCTGTACCGTCACGAGTACCTTCCCGCACTGCCCGATGATCCCCTCGATGAGGCGCTGGACGAGGAGGAACAGGCGTTCGCGCGCCTCCTCGTCGCTGGAGTGCACGACCATAAGGAGGAGATCGACCGGATCATCGACCGCCGGGCGTTGGGGTGGGGGGTGGATCGGCTCCCGGTGGTGGACCGCAACATCCTGCGGCTTGCCCTGTACGAACTCCTCTACACCGCGACTCCTCCGGAAGCGGTCATCAACGAGGCCGTGGAGTTGGCCAAGGCGTACGGGACAGAGCAGGCCCCGGCTGTGATCAACGGAATCCTCGATCGGGTCTGGAAAGGGCGCGATGCGGATGGATCGCTGGGCTGATCTTCACCTCCATACGCGGTGGTCGGACGGGACGCTCGACGTGGTGAGGACGGTGCGGCGGGCGCAGGAAGCGGGGCTCGCGGCGATCGCGATTACCGACCACGACACGATCGGCCCGGAACTTCTCTCCCCGGTGGCCGAGATCGAGGGGATGGAGGTGATCTGCGGGGTTGAGCTCAAAGCCGACATCGAAGGAGAGCGGGGAGAGATCCTGGGCTATTTCCTAGCCCCGCGCCATCCTGCTCTCGGGGAGCTGTTTCGGTGGATGGCCGAGGCGCGCCAGCGGCGGATGGAGGCGATGGTCAGCCGCTGCCAGGAGGTGCTGGGGGAACCGATCACGTTCTCGGAGGTGGTGGCCGATGCGGCCGGGTCGGTTGGCCGTCCTCACCTGGCCGCCGTCCTCGTCCACCGCGGCTTCGCCAGCGACTACGAGGACGCGTTCCAGCGCTACTTGGCCCGCGGAGCGCCGTGCTACGTGCCCCTCCCCCGCCCCGCGAGCCGCCAGGTCATCGCCGCGATCCGATCCGCGGGCGGGGTGGCGTCGCTCGCTCATCCGTGCTTCCTCTCCTTCCCGGACTGGGAGGCGACCCTCCGCAAACTGGCGGGGGAGGGTCTGGCCGCAGTTGAGGTCCACTATCCCTACGCGAACTCGCGCCAACCCCTCCACGTGGACCCCCGCGAGATGGAGGCCCTCGTCGTCGGGCTGGGCCTCTTGCCCTCCGGCGGATCCGATGACCATGGGCCAGGGTCGGTGAAGGATTGCCTGGGCTCGGTGCGTGTCCCTTACTGGCCGGTGGTGGAGGAACTCCGCGCGCTTTCCTCCGTCGTCAGATAGCGTAGGGCGGCGAGGGCGACCTCAAGCTGGTCGTCGGTCGGCTCCCGCGTCGTGAACCGTTGGAGGAGAAGGCCGGGGACGAGGAGCGGCCGGAGCCACCACGCCTGCGGATGCCGCGACCCGAACCGGAGAATCTCGTAGGTGAAGGCGGCCACGACCGGGAGGAGGAGGAGCCTCCCTCCAAGACGGATCCACACGTTGGAGATGGGGAGCAGGGAGAACACGAGGATCGCCACCACCACGAACAGGAGCAAGAAGCTCGTCCCGCAACGCGCATGAACGGGGCTCTTCCGGCGAGCTTCTGACACCGACGCTTCCCCTCCCTCATAAGCGTGGACGATCTTATGTTCCGCTCCGTGGTACTGGAACACCCGCCGGATGTCGGTGAGGAGGGAGATCCCCGCCAGGTAGGAGAGGAAAAACAGCACGCGGAGGCCACCTTCAACGAGGCTGAACAGCATCCGGTTTCCGATCCCAGTGAGGCCAGTGAGGAAGGCGGGGAGGAGCATGAATCCTCCCACGATGAACACCACCACGAGCAGGATCATCACCGGCAGCTCCCAGCGCGAGGCCGGAGCCTGCTGGGGATAGGCAAGCTCGGCCGATCGCCGAAGGGCAGCCCAGCCCAGGGCCAGCATCTGCACGAGCTTGATCGGACCACGCACGAACGGGGTGGCCTCCAGGCGCGGGGCAGTGAGCGTCGCAGGAATGGGTTCCACCGCGATCTCCCCCCCAGGGGTGCGCACGGCCATCACCACCCGCCGGCCATCGTGGAGCATCACCCCTTCGATGACCGCTTGCCCCCCGATCGGCATTACGGGCGCTTCTTGGTCCTGCGTGAAGGTTGCTTCTCTTCAGGCGCTTTCTTCAGCGCCTCCTGCCAGTTCCCGTACTTGCGGGCGAACCGCTCCACCCGGCCCTCGGCGTCCACGAGGCGCGTCTCGCCGGTGAAGAAGGGGTGACACTGAGAGCACACGTCGACCCGAAGCTCCTTCTTGGTGGACAAGGTCTCGAACGTGGCCCCGCAGCTGCAATGGATGACAGCCGGATGGACTTCGGGATGAATTCCCTGTTTCATCGCATCACCGCTTGGAGTACTGCTCTTTCTTCCGCGCCTTGCGATGCCCGTACTTCTTGCGCTCGACGGCGCGGGAGTCGCGGGTGAGGAGGCCCGCATCGCGCAGGGGCTTCCTGAACTCGGGGGTCATCTCGACGAGGGCTCGGGCGATCCCGAGGCGGACCGCCTCCATCTGCCCGGTCGGCCCCCCTCCCTCCACCCGGGCGCGCACCGTGTACCGCCCAATCGTCCCTGTCGCGTAGAACGGGGAGAGGAGATGTCGGTTGAGGTGCTCCGTGCCGAACGCGAACGCCGCGAAGTAAACCTCGGCGGGGCGGCCGTTGACGAGGATCTTGCCGTCGCCTTCCCTCACGTACACCCGAGCTACGGCCTCCTTCCGCCTTCCCACACCGTGGACGGCGAGGGTGCCACGGCGCGTCTCTTCTGCTGCTTGCTCCAAGGGGATCTCCACCTCCTAGGCCTCACAGAGAAATCCAGGGGGAATGCTATCCCTTCCGCTGGGAGCCGTCAACCAATCGGGCCGAGCTGAGCCCGCAGCTCCTCCAGGGACGACACGCCGAAGTAGGACAGGAGGGCGGCCGTCACGGTGAGGACCTTCGTCGGACCCTGGGCCTCGGCAGCGACGAACCCACGGGCGACGAGATCGCCGATGTGGCCGTAGGCGCGCTGCCCCCGCATCTTCACCACCTCGGACTGCAGCACCGGCGCGTGGTAGGCGATCACGGCCAGCGTGCGTAGGGTCGGCTCGGGGATGTCTTGGTGGGGAGCAAGGGGCCGGACAGCAGAAGCAAGGTCGCCCTTCACCCGCAGCACGTACCCGCCCCCCTCCTGGACGAGCTCCACCCCCCGATCAGGGGCGGCGCACTCATCGGCCAGCGCTTGGATCAGGCGCCCCACCGCCTCCTCGGAGAGGCCGAGCGTCTTCGCCAGCCGGGCCAACGAGAGGGGGCGGTCCGCCACGAACAGGGCCGCTTCAACGAGGGCCTTGGCTTCCATCCGGGACCTCGACGAGGATCTCCCCGAGGAACTCCTCTTGGAACAGGCGCACCTCCCCTTCCGCGTCGAGATGGAGGAGCTCCATCAGCCGGGCCACCTTCTCGCGGGGATCCCCTCCCGCCACCGCCTGGAACGGGACCACCCGTCTCCCGTTCACCAGCGTCAGCAACCGCTTGAGGAGCCGCTGCACCCGGCAGGTGAACGGCTCCTCCTCCACCGCGAACCCGAGATCCTCGGGGGAGAAATCCGCGTCCGCTGCTTCTCTGCGTCGTTCGGCAGCGAGGGCGGCCCGCAGCGCACGTCCGAGGTCCCCCACCGTGACCCGGCCCCGGGGGATCCGCCGCACCGGGAGCCGCAGCTCGGGGGCGATGTACACGGGCGCCTCCTCCGCCGCGAGCTCTGCCGCCAGCTCCTGGGCCGCCTCCTCCACCGTGGGGGGGACGCCCCCGTCCCGCACCCAGTCCGACTTCATCCGCAGGAGGACCGAGCTGGCGAGCACCATCCGGCCCGGGACGGTGAACTCGATGTCCCGCCCCGCGACGTAGGCACGGAACCGACCGACGAGCTCCACGAGGTCAAACGCCCACGGATCGAGGTCCGCGGTCAGGCTGCGGAACAGGCTCTCCCAGTCGGCCTTGGTGAACGACTGCGGCTCGAAAACCTCAAGTTCGGGCATGCTCTAGCTCCATCCCCAACACATCGGAAGATCCATCCCGCAGGAGGACTCCATACACCCGATCCGCGTACCGGACGACCTCCTCGTTGTGGGAGATCACGATCACCTGCGCCCCGCGCGCGAACTCCCGGAGGAGGCGCGCCAGCCGCTCAGAGCTGGCTGGATCGAGGGCAGCGTCCACTTCGTCGAGGAAGTAAAACGGGACTGGCTTCCCTGATGCCAGCGCCAGCACGAACGCGATCGCGACGAGGGTCTTCTCCCCCCCGGACAGGGCGTCCAGGAGTCGTGGTTCCTTCCCCGGCGGGCGAGCCTCGATGAGGAGCCCGGACGCGATGTTGCCCGGTTCGGCGAGGGCCAGCTGCGCCTGCCCTCCCCCAAACAGGACTTGAAAGAGCCTATTTAGCTCGCCGGATACGGTCTCCATCGTGACGAGGAACTTTTCCTTTTTCTTCGCTTCGATCTCCCCGATGAACCGCTCGATCTCGTGCTTCTCCGCCTCCAGGGTCGCGACGCGGTCCTTCAGGTCCTGGAACTCGGCAAGGAAAGCGTCGTAGTCGGTGATCGCCCGCAGGTTGACCGTCCCCAGCTCGGCTTGGCGCCGTTCCGCCTGCCGGAGGCGGGCCTGGAGGACCTCCAGCGATCCCTGCTCGCCGCCGCCATCGGGCTCGGCAATCTCACCCATCGCTCCCAACTCGCCTTCGATCTCCGCGGCCTCCCGCTCGTGGCGGGCGAGGTTGGCCCGCAGGCGCTCCAGCTCCCGGTACGCTTCGCGCCGACGGTCGCGGCGGGCCTGAAGATCGCTCTCCGCGCTCGCCCGCGCGGCCTGGGCCTGGGAAAGCTCTCGCGATCGCTCGGCGAGGAGGGCCTCGGCCGCGGACAGCTCCCCTGACAGCTCCTCCATCTCCGTTCGCAACCGGGCAAGGACTTCCTGACGGGAGCGGAGCTGAGCCTGGCGGGGGGCGAGGTCCACCCCCGTCCGGCGCGCTGGGGACCCGCCGACGATCGCCCCCCCGCGCTCGAGGAGATCCCCCTCCAACGTCACGACCCGCACCCCGAGGGCATCCCGCACCGCCTCCAAGGACTCCGCGATCAAGGTGTCTCCCAGGACGTAGAGGAGGGCTGAACGTACTTCTTTCGAACAGTCCACGAAATCGGCGGCGAGCCCGAGGACCCCTGGCAGCCGCGCCACGGCGCGGGCCTTGGCGGACGCGGGAGGGACGGCGAGCCGATCGAGGGGCAGGAACCGCGCCCGCCCGAGCTTGTGCTCCTTGAGGTGGCGCACCGCGCGCAACGCGAGGTCGCGGGTTTCGACCACGAGGTCGTGGGCGTGCCCTCCCATCGCCGTGGCGAGTGCCATTTCCATCCCCTCCCGGGGGGTCACGAGTTGCCCCAAGGTCCCCTTCACTCCCTCCCAGCCCAAGGACAGCACCGCCTCCACCGCCTCCGGCGGGCGGTCCTGTCGCGCGAGGAGGTCGCGCACGTCGCTGATCGCCTCCCTGAGGGATGCGATCTCCCGTTCAGTGAGGCGGGCCTCGGCCTCCTTCGTGGCCAGGGCCCCCCGCAGCCGCTCCACCCGCCGCACGAGGTCAGCGAGGCCCTGATCAGCATCCACCCCACCCCCGCCGGCTCTCTCGCGGGCCTCGACCTCCCGATCGAGGCGCTCGACCTCGGCCGCCAGCTCCTCCACCGCGTCCCGGAGGCGCGCCGCCTGGGCGTGGGCCTTGTCCAGGGCTACCTTCCGGCTCTGGAACCGACGCCAAGCAAGTGTGGCTGCGATCCGCTCCCGCTCCGCGGAGAGCGCCTGGTACTCCAGGGCCGCCTCCCGCTCCCGGTACAGGGCGGCCAGCCTCTGCCGCCGCTCCGCGAGGAGGATCCGGCTCGCGTTTAGCCGCTCCTTGACCTCCCCCAGCTCCCCGATCGCCCGCGCCTTCCGTTCCTCGTAGGCAGCGATCCCCGCCGCCTCATCGAGGATCTCGCGCCGTTCCCGGGGGGACCTCTCCAGGACGTCGATCACCATCCCCTGCTCCACGATGTGGTACCCATCCCGCTCGATCCCGGCGAGGGCAAGGAGGGCTTCCACGTCGCGAGCGGCGGCGACGCGGCCCTGGATGCGGTAGGTGGAGGCGCTGCGCGTGATGCGCCGCGAGAGGTGCACTTCGTCCTCCGCGTCGGGGACCAGCTCCTGAAACGTCCCCGCTCGATTGTCGAGGGCCAGGGTCACCTCCGCCTCCTCCACCGGATCCCCCTTCGCCGGGGTGTGGAGAAGATGCTCGATCCGTTCGGCACGGAGCGATTGGGAACGGCGCCCCATCACGAACGTGAGCGCGTCGAGGAGGTTCGACTTCCCGGTCCCGTTCTCGCCGATGATGGCCGTGAACCCATGGTAGAACTCGAGCGTCACCCGACGCCGGAACGACTTGAACCCGTGGATGGTCAGGCGGCGCAGGGAGGTCATGAGCACCCCGTCCGGGGAGGGGCGGCCGGAGGCGACCCGGCGAGGAGCCTCTCGATCCGGTAGAGGTTGTAGTCGGTGGGCACGGCTGTCCCCTCCTCCCAGCGCACCAGCGTCGGGGCAGAGACGCCGATCTGCGAGGCGAGGCTGCGCTTGCTGAGACCGTGACCCAACCTATACTCCCTGAGCTTATCTCCGACCTGTCCCATTCCGCCTCCCGAGCTTGGCGTAGTGTAACGTTCGTTACGCAGGACGGCAAAGAAAGAGGGCGCGACCTGCTCGCCGCGCCCATCCTCTTCCGCCGCTATCCACCAAGGAGGGCCATCACCAGGGCGGCGAGCCCCGCGAGGAGGGCGACGATCGCCATCCCTTGCGCCATTGCGATCCCGTCCTGGAGAGCCTGCACATCCAGATCGACCACCGTCGCTTCGACGATCCCCAGCCGCGCCTCATGGTCGTCCACCCGTGCCTGGAGGGCCCCGATCGTGGTTTTGAGGTCGGAGGTGAACCCGCCGATCGCCTTCTCCAACAGGGCGATCTTCTCCCGGTTGTTCTCGATCTTGATGTTCAAGGCCTGGATCGACTGCTCGAGGGCGAGCATCCGCCGCTGGAGCGACCCGATGTCCTGGCTCTCGAGGGCAGCGATGCGTGCGGCATGGTCGGAAACCTCTTCGGTGAGGCTGGCGATGGAGCCTTGGAGCGAAACGATGTCCGCGGTGAACTTGCCGTCGAGCATTCGTAACTCAGCGCGCAGCGTCGTCTGGCAGTCCTCGATCTGGGCCTGCAACGCGAGGGCGGCGCCCTCAAGGGCGGTGATCCTGTCTCCGTGAACAGCGCCTTGCTTGGTGAGGTCGGAGACCTTCTCCCCCAGCGTGGCGATCGCGGAAGCGAACTCCTGGCGTGTCTTCTCCAAGGTCTGAGCGAGGGAGGTGATGCCCAGCGCCAGTTCTTGGTCCGTCTCATTCAGGGCTTCAGCCAGCGCGTACAGCTCAGCGATCTGCCCACTGATCTTTCCATCCAGATCCTGCAGCCGAGCGGCCAAGCTCGCGTCCGCTTCGTTCAGGGTGGACACCGCGCCCTTGAGCTCGGCGATCAACCCAGCGAAGAATGAGCTCAGCTGGCCGAAGACGTCCTCCATGGCGGCGATTTCCGCCTCCGCCGGGGGCAGCTGAACCTCGCCTTGTGCCGACCCCAGCGCGCCGAGGAGCACCACCCCCACGATCAGCCCTCCAATCACCCGTTTCATCATCAAAACGACCTCCTTAGTTTCCGGCATCCAGCGGTTCAGCGTACCGAGGGCAGCCCTGGCTCCGTGATGGCCACTGGGCCCCTCGGGGGTGGGTTTTGTCACACTCGCGACGGACAGCCGTCCCCAAACCAGCGAGCCAAGGAACACGGGGAAGACGGTGAGGCCGTGCGTTGACGGCCCCACCGCCTCCATTGGCCCCAGCCATTAGCTTCCCTGAGACAGGAGAAGGAACAGGAGGCCTCCCACCGCCAGCGGGACGAGGAAGATCGCCGTCCACTGTGTCTGCTGGGCCTCGGCCAACCGGGCCATCCCTGCCTTCAGACCCTCAATCTCCTCGCGCTGGGCCGCCGCCTCGGTCTGGACCTCCCCCACAACCACCAGACGCTCGTCGAGGCTGGCGCTCGCGGCGGCGTAGGCCGTCTCCAACCCCTCGATCTTCGCCCGGTTGTTGTCGATGCGGATGACCAGGGCCTCGTATGCCTTGTCCAGCGCGGCCAGACGCCGTTCGAGCGACGCGAAGTCGTGCTCCTCCACGGCGGTGACCCGTGCCTCGAGGGACATGATCGCCGGGACGACGGCCCCTTCGAACTTCGCGCACCGGTCCTCCAAGTCGCGCAATCCCCCGTTGAGGGTCGATGTCACCCTCTCCAGGGCAGTGACCCTCGTTTCGAACGAGGTGAGGGAGCCCTTGATCTCGAGGATGAACTCCCGGAAGAAGCCCGTCAGTTGGGCGAAGGCGTCCTCCAACAGCGCGACCTCGACCTCAGGCGGGGGAAGCACGGCCCCCTCCTGAGCGAGACCTAACCCGGCCCCCAAGAGCAGACCGGCCAGAAGCCCTCCCAGAACTCGTTCTGCTGCCACGCGTGCCCTCCTTTCGTACCACTCGGGTGCGATCCCACGGGTACCGTAGCCCGTCGCGCTCGCGGAGGCAGCGCCCGGTGGGCTCCCCCCAAGCCCTGTTCGTCGCCCAGGCATTGGACACGGGTCTCCTTGCCAACGGAGGATCAGCCCCACCCCTTGAGGGGGCCCCCCGTCGTGGGTAGAGTTGCGCCCGATTGCAGTTCCACTGCAACATCACAAAGGAGGCGGGAACTATGGGTTGGATGCTGGGGGCGGTGGCCCTCGTCTCTCTTGCTGCACTCGGCTGGTCGGCGTACGCGACGTACTCCGTGGTCCGTCGGCCCGCGGGGGCGGGGAACATGAGAGCGATCCAGCGGTACATCCGCGATGGGGCGTGGGCGTTCATGATCGCCGAGGCCAAGGTGATGGTGCTGACCATCGTCGTGGTGGGGGCGATCCTGTGGGCCATCTTCTACTGGGAGGTGGCGCTGGCGTTCGTGATCGGATCCGGCCTGGCGATGGCAGCCGGGTTCATCGGGATGAACGCCGCCACGTTGGCCAACGCCCGCACCACCCATGCCGCCCAGCGGTCGCTCAAGGAGGCGTTGACCGTGGCCTTCTCCGGTGGTTCCGTGATGGGGATGGCCGTCGCCGGGCTGGCCGTGGGCGGACTGGTCCTCGTCATCGCTCTCTTCCGCCGTGAGTTCGACCCGGAGATCCTCTACATCCACACGAAGACGATCTTCGGGATCCCCGGGGCGGACGTGAACTTCATCAAGGCTGCCCTGATCGTGTCCGCGTACTCCGCCGGGGCGTCGCTCGTCGCCCTGTTCGATCGTGTGGGAGGTGGCATCTACACCAAGGCCGCCGACATGGCCGCTGACCTGGTGGGGAAGGTCGAGCTGAAGATCCCCGAGGACGATCCCCGCAACCCGGCGACGATCGCCGACAACGTCGGCGATAACGTGGGCGACGTGGGCGGCCTGGGAGCCGACCTCCTCGAGTCGTTCGTCGGGGCCGTCATCTCCGCGATCGTGATCTCCCTCTACGTCTACGTGGGGCGGTTCAACCCCGACATCCAGGGCCTGATGGCGAAGTTCGGCCTCGGGACCAACATCACCCAGGACTTCTGGTGGTTTGCGCTTCTGCCGATCCTGTTCGTCGCCGGGGGGATCGTGGCCTGCCTCATCGCCATCGCCTACATCCGCTTCTCCCGCCGAGAGGAGAACATGCAGGGGATCCTCATGAACGGGACGCGGCTCGCGGCGGTCCTCACCGCGGGGTTCGCCGCACTCACCACCTGGCTCTCCCCGTTCAACTTCATCCCGTTCTACTCCGCCATCCTCGGCATCGCGAGCGGGATCGGGATCGGGTTCATCTCCGAGTACTACACCTCGAGCCGCTACAAGCCGACGAAGGGGCTCGCCAAGGCGTACCAATCGGGGCCAGCGATCGGCGTGACCGAAGGGATGGCGGTGGGGATGTTGTCCGCCCTGTGGCCGTGCCTCATCATTGCCGTGGCCACTGTGTTCGCCTACCAGATGGGGGGGCTGCTGGCCGTGGCCTACGCCGCGCTGGGGATGCTCTCCTTTGTGGGGATGACCGTGTCCGTGGACTCCTACGGCCCGATTGGCGACAACGCGGCCGGGATCGCGACGATGGCCAAGCTCAACCCCTCGGTGCGCGAGAAGACCGACCAGCTCGACGCCATCGGCAACACGACCGCCGCGATCGGAAAGGGGTTCGCCATCGGCTCGGCGGCGTTCGCCGCGCTCGGCCTGATTGCCGCCTACCTTTGGTCGGCCGCGGGACGGGCTGATGAAGTACACGTTCCCAACATCCCCATCATCAACCCCGAGGTGGGCGGGCTCGTGATCGCGGGGATGATCGTGGGAGCGATGGTCACTTACGTGTTCTCCGCCCTCCTCATCCGGTCTGTCTCCCGTACGGCCGACGTCATGGTTCAGGAGATCCGCCGCCAGTTCCGGGAGAACCCGAAGATCATCGCCGGCGAGGAGGCTCCGGACTACAAGCGGTGCATCACGATTACTGCCCACGGGGGGGTGCAGCGAATGGTCCTTCCCTCCCTTCTCGCCCTGGGGATGCCCCTGTTCGTGGGGCTGCTGTTCGGCCGGTACACGCTGGCTGGGTTCCTCGTGGGGGCGTTGCTCTCGGCGATCGTGCTCGCGATCTACTGCGGCAACGCCGGGGGGGCGATGGACAACGCCAAGAAGTACGTGGAAGAAGGGAACTTCGGGGGAAAGGGGTCGGAGGCCCATGCCGCCGGTGTCGTCGCCGACACGGTGGGGGACCCGCTCAAGGACACGGTGGGGCCGAGCCTGGACATCTTGATCAAGCTGATGAGCGTGGTCTCGCTTCTGTTCGCGTCCCTGTTCCCGGTGATCCCGTTCTTCATGCGGTAGGTAGCGATGCTCGTTGGGGAGAGGGTGGTGCTCCAGCCGGTGGTGGGCGGGGACCATCCTCTCCTGCACCGGTGGCTCACGGACCGGGATCTACGGCGGTACGTGGGCCGCTGGCGACCCTCCCCGCGGCGCGGCTGGAGCGACCCGGGCCGCGACGAGGCGTTCCTCATCCTCCTCCGCGAGGGCGACCGCCCGATCGGGTTCTGCGGCCTGTTCGCGATCTCCTCTGACGAGGGGACGGCGGAACTGGGGATCCTCCTTGGGGAGAAGGACTGCTGGGGGCAGGGCTACGGGCCGGAGGCGTTGCGGCTCCTCCTTGACCACGCCTACAGAGACCTTGGGCTGCGTCAGATCTCTCTCTGCGTTCACGCCACGAACAGCCGAGCCCTCCGTGCCTACGAGAAGGTCGGGTTCGTTTCTGAACGCCGGCTCCGCATCGGGCGGTGGCTGTTCGGCCGCGGGGTGGAGATGATCGTGATGTCGTCGGTCATTCCTGTCGAGCAGAGGGAGGTACGACGATGATCCGCACGGAAGGGCTGACGCGGAGGTTCGGGGACCGCCTTGCCGTGGACGGTCTGACCCTCGAGGTACGGGAGGGGGAGATCCTCGGTCTCTTGGGCCCCAACGGGGCGGGGAAGACGACCACCGTGCGCATGCTGGCTTGTCTCCTCGCCCCGACCGGCGGCCGGGCGTGGGTCGGTGGACACGAGGTGGGGAAAGAGGCGTCGGCGATCCGGTCTACGGTCGGGATCCTCACCGAGTCCCCGGGGTTCTACAAGCGTCTCTCCCTGGAACGCAACCTGCGGTACTTCGCCGAGCTGTACGGCGTGAGCTCCCCGCGGGCAGCGGTGCAGCGTTATCTGGAGCGGCTTGGGCTCTGGGATCGCCGTTCAGACGCCGTCGCTACGCTCTCCAAGGGCCTTCGGCAGAGATTGGCGTTGGCGCGGGCCCTCGTCCACGAGCCCAAGGTGTTGTTCCTCGATGAGCCGACAGCGGGCCTCGACCCGGAAAGCGCACGCGACGTGCGTCGGTTCATCGGGGAACTGGCGAGCGAACGGCGGACCGTGCTTCTGTGCACGCACAACCTCCCCGAGGCCGAGGAGCTGTGCAATCGTATCGCTGTGCTCAAAACGCGCCTCATTGCCCTGGATCGGCCCGAGGCCCTCAAGGAGCGGATGTCGGGGGGGAGGGTGCTCGTCGAGCTGGGGAACCCGCGACCGGAGTTCGCCACCGACCTTCGTCTGCCGTTCGTGCAGCGGGCATCGCTTGAGGGAAGCACGCTCACCGTGGAAGGGGCAAACCCCGATCGCGATAACCCGACGCTTGTGCGGCGGCTCGTGGAGATGGGAGCGGAGATCCGTTCCGTGATGCGCGACGAACGAACGCTCGAGGATGTGTACTTGAGCCTCATGGGGAGGGACGATGCGACGGGTTAGGGTCCTTATCGCCAAGGAGTGGGAGGAGCTCGCGAAGATCAAGATGGTCCTCTACGGGGCCCTGTTCTTGCCCTTGCTGATGGGTGGGTTGGCCGGGTTCATGGTCTGGCAGGGGCAGGGGCTGCCGCCCGAGGCCCAGGCCACCCTGTTCAACACGGCGCTCATGTACTTCCTCATCCTTCCGGTGATGATCCCGGTCACGCTCGCCGTGTACTCGATCGTCGGGGAGAAGGAGCAGGGGACGCTTGAGCCCCTCCTCGCCACTCCGCTCACCGACCTCGAGCTCTTCGTGGGGAAGGCGGTGGTGGCGGTCCTCCCCTCGGTCGGCCTCACGTGGACCGTGTTCGCCCTGTTCCTGGCCGCGGCGCACGTGATGCTGGGGGGGATCCCCCCGGGGGTTCTGACCCTGCCCTGGCTCCTCTCGATCACCGTCCTCTCGCCGCTCCTCGCCGTGTTCGGGGTGCTGGTGTCGATGCTCGTCTCGTCGCGGACGAGCGACCCCCGCGCGGCGTACCAGTTCTCGGGGCTCGCCGTTGTCCCCTCCCTCATCCCCCTCATCGTCTACTCCATCCAGATGACCGCGGTGAACCTCCTCCTCGTGATCCTGGAAGGGGGAATCCTCGTCGTTCTCAACGGTGCTCTCCTCTACTTGGCGGTGAAGCTGTTCCGCCGGGAGGAGATCCTCACCCGGTGGAAGTGACCGCTCCCCCGCCACCGGCATGGGTCCGGGATGCCATGTTCTACCAGATCTTCCTGGATCGGTTCCGCAATGGGGATCCGGGGAACGACCCGCCGGGAACGCGACCGTGGGGGGAGCCCCCCAGCCACCGCTCGTTCCAGGGCGGGGACCTCCCGGGGATCGTGGAGAAGCTCCCCTACCTCGACGACCTCGGGGTGACCGCCCTCTACCTGACCCCGATCTTCACCGCATCGACAAACCACCGCTACGACACCGAGGACTACGACCGCGTCGACCCGGCACTGGGGGGAGACGCGGCGCTCCGCGACCTCCTTTCCGCCGCGCGGGACCGGGGAATGCGCGTCGTCCTCGACGGGGTGTTCAACCACTGCGGCCGGGGCCACCCGTTCTTTCGGGACGTCGTGGAGCGGGGGCGGGGGTCGCCGTACTGGAGTTGGTTCCGCATCCGAGGCGACCGGCCAGTCGCGGAGCCCCACCCCAACTACGACTGCTGGGCCGGTCACCCCGGCCTCCCGGAGTGGAACCACGACCACCCACCAGTGCGAGACCACCTCCTGTCGGTTGTCCGCCACTGGCTCGGCCAGGGGATCGACGGGTGGCGGCTGGACACGGTGGAGTACCTCCCTCCAGACTTCGTGCGGGACGTGTACCGGACTGTCAAGGACGCCAACCCGGCGGCGTACGTCCTGGGCGAGGTGATGGGCCTCGCCACGTCGTGGTTCCGCCACCGCGCCCTCGACGGGGTGATGCACTACAAGCTGCGGGAAGGCCTCGTCCGGTTCCTTGCCGAGGAGGCGTGGGATGCTCCCCGGTTCGCGGCGTACGTGCGCGGCCTCTGGGCGAGCTACCCCCCCGAGGCGAACTACGTCTGCTACACGCTGCTGGGGAGCCATGATGTGCCGCGGTTCCTCACCCTGTGCCGCGGCGAGGCCCGCAAGCTGTTACTGGGGCAGGCGTTCCTGTTCGCCTACCCCGGCGCACCCGCGATCTACTACGGGGACGAGGTCGGGCTCGAGGGGGGTGAGGACCACGACTGCCGACGGGCGTTCCCGTGGGATGAACGGGCGTGGAATTGCGACCTCCGGGCAACTTTCCGCACGCTGGCCCAGCTGCGGCGGAACGAGGCCGCGCTCCGACGGGGGGAGATCCGGTGGGTCTGCGCCGAGGGACGGGCCCTCTCCTTCGTCCGGGCGCTTCCCGAAGCCGAGGTCCTGTTCGCCCTCAACGCCGGGAGGGGGGAGGCCGTGCTGACGCTTCCGCCCGGTGGCCGGTGGACCGACCTCTGGACCGGGGAGCGCCTTGCGGGGCGCCTGCCGGTGCCGCCACTCGGATTTCGGCACCTCAGGCGGGAACGAGGGTAGCTACTCCTTGACCGCCCCGCCGGTGAGCCCGGAGATGATGAGCTTTTGCAGGGGGAGGAAGATCGCGAGGATGAGGAGCGCGCCCAGGATCGCCGCTGCCGAGAACGCCCCCCACCGCCGATCGTACGCCTGTTGGATGAAGAACCGTAGACCTACAGATAGGGTGTACATGTCCGTCCCCTTGAGGAGGATGCTCGCCAGGACGTACTCCGAGTAGGTGGTGATGAACTGGATGATCAGAACCACGGCGAGGATCGGCCGGGCGAGGGGCATCACGATCCGCAGGAACGCCTGAAAGGGCGTCGCCCCATCCACAAGTGCCGACTCCTCCACCGAGCGGGGGATCGTGTCGAAGTACCCCTTCATGAACCACGTGTTGAACCCCATCGCCCCCCCAAGGTAGACCATGATCAGCCCGGGGTGGGTGTTGTACCCGAGCCAGGGGACGAACTCCTTGATCTTGATGAGAAGGAGGTAGATCGCGACCATCGCCAGCATCTGGGGGAACATCTGGACGAGGAGGAGAGCGAGAAGCCCCATCCGCCGGCCGCGGAACCGGAACCGGGAGAACGCGTACGCCCCAAGCGCGCATAGGAACACCGTGATCACGGACGTGATCCCCGAAACCTGGAGCGTGTTCGAGATCCACCGCGGGAACGGGACGGTGGGGTCGGTGAACAGCCGGCGGTAGTGCTCGAGGGTGGGATTGGCCGGGAACAACCGCTGTTCGAGAAGGTTATTCGTCGGGTTGAACGACGCGGAGAGAATCCACAGGACGGGGAACAGGGCGTAGAGGAGCGCCAACCCGATCAGGGTGTAGCGGACGACGAGGCCCACGACGCTCGGTCGGCTATACACCGCGGCTCACATCCTCCAGCGCCCGGGTGAACCGGAAGTTCACCGCGCTGATCGTGGCGATGATGATGAAGATGAGGATCGAAACCGCGGAGGCGAGGCCGAGCTGGTTCCCGCGGTCGCCCTCGAACGCGAGACGGTACGTCCAGGAAATGAGGATGTCGGTGGCCCCGGCCGGCGTCGCCGCGCCGAGCACGGCCGGCCGACCGGCCGTGACGAGCCAGATGATCGTGAAGTTGTTGAACGTGAACGCGAACGATCCGATGAGAAGGGGGGCGACGCTCACCCAAAGGAGCGGCATCGTGATCGTCCAGAACCTCTGCCAACCCGTTGCCCCATCCACCCGTGCCGCTTCGTACATCTCCTTGGGGATGCTCTGCAGGGCTCCCAGCGAGACGATCATCATGTACGGGTAGGTCAGCCACACGTTGATGAAGATGAGGGCTGTGCGTGCCCAGAACGGGTCCTGGAGCCAACGCACCTTGGTCCCGAACAGCTCGCCGATGATCCGGTTGATGACCCCGAGGTCGGTGTTGAACAGCCCGGCCCACACGAGGGCGGAGATGAACGCCGGCATCGCGTAGGGGATGATGAGGAGTGACCGGTAGAAGAACCGCCCCCGCACATAGGGGTCGTTGAGGAGGTAAGCGAGGATCAGCCCGACCCAGAAGCTGAAGAACACGGTGAGGAACGACCACGCCACCGTCCAGCCGAACACGCGGGTGAAGTCGACGCGGATGCCCGGGTTCCTCAGAACATCGAGGTAGTTTCTGAACCCAATGTAGATCTGGAACCCTGGCTCGATCCGGACGCCCTGGGGCGAGGTGAAGTACCCCTCGCGCGCCGTGTATACGATCCCCGTCTCGAGGTCGCGGATCGCGTCCTGATCACGGAGGTACTCGTACTTCCGGAGGTAGGTGCCGAACTCCCGGACCGTGGCCAGCCGGACGTGCCTATCGCCCAGGACGAGGTCCAACCGCTCGAGCGCGGGCAACGACTGGTAGATCTGGGCCAGGGTGAGGCGCGCGTAGTCCTCGAATGCAACCACGGTCCCGTCCGGTCCCCGTACGAACACCGGGTCGGTGAGGTCCACCGGGAGGAGCTGGCTCCCCTCCGAGAGGTAGGCTCGACCATCCTCGGCCAGCAGGATCACCCGGAGTTCCCCTTCGGGGTTCCGGAACGCCCAATAGGAGAACCGCTCGTAGTCCGGGGGCAGGTAGTACCGGCCCTCGAGCTGGGCGATCACCTGGGCTTTGGTGAGGAGGTTTCCCGTCTGGAGGTTGGTGAGAGAAACGTAGACCGTGTACCCGATTGGGTACACGACCATCGCGAACAGGAACACAAGGCCCGGAAGGAGGAACCGCAATGGATACGCCCGCCGCGACAGGACCACGAAGTTGAGGAGGAGCGCTCCGGCGGCGAGGACGGCAAGCAGAAGATGGTCCCCGCGCAGAAGGAGCGAGACAGCGGCCCAGACGGCCACCGCATCCAATAGAGCGAGGATCCCGAGTTTGACCGCGTGTGCAACGAGCGCCCGCCCAGCCATAGAGAGGAGAGGGGGCAGCCCCGTGGCTGCCCCCTCGGGGTCTAGCCTACGGGCACTTCAGGGCCGTCTTGATCTTCTGGACCGCTTCCTGCAGTGCCTGTTCGGGGGTAGCCTGGCCGTTGGCGATCAGACTCTGGGCGTCCGCCCACGCGCCCCACACCGATGCCATCTCCGGGATGTTGGGCATGGGGATGCCAAACGCTCCTTGCGCTCCGAACGCCGCAATGTCTGGATCCGAGGCGACAAGGGCAAACGTTGGCAGGTGGGCCGGCGGTCGCGGGTTGCGCGCGTACAGCGCGAGCATCACGTCCGTGGTGGCCAAGTAGTTGAGGAGGAAGTCCACGGCGAGGACCTTGTTCTGGCTGAACGCGCTCACCATGAACCCTTGGACCCCGATGAACGGTCGTGGCGTGCCGTAGGTGTGCCCATCCGGGCCGAGGATCGCCGGGATCGGAGCAATCCCGTAGTCAATGCCCGCTGCCTTGGTGTCGGCAACGAGCCACGGGCCGGAGATGACCATCGCCGCGTTCCCGCCGAAGAACAGGGCCCGCATGGTATCCCACGACACGCCTGCGGGGAGGAGTCCCTCTTCGATCATCTGCGCGAAAAGCGTCGCGCCGTGGATCGCTCCCGGGGTTGCCAAGCCGACGTCGCAGGGGTTGAGGGATCCATCGGCATTGGTCCCGAAGATGTAGCCACCGTTTGCACTCAACATTGGGAACCAGTGGTACGGGTCGGGTCCGTTCTGGAAGACGAGGGCGTACATCGGCTTCGTGGGATCCGTGATCAGTCGGGCGAAATTCAGGAGCTCGTCCCACGTCCGCGGCGGCTGAGAGACAAGCGCCTTGTTGTAGATGATGGCGATGTTCTCCGTCCCCTGGGGCACACCGTAGTTCTGTCCGCCGTAGGAGAAAGCCTGCACCGCGACCGGGCTGAACTCAGCGAGCTTGGACCCGAAGTTGATCGGCTCTAGCAGGCCGTTCGCCGCCAGCTCTCCCACCCAGTCGTGGGCCCCGACGATGATGTCGGGTCCCTGCCCTGTGGGAGCCGCAGTGATGAACTGACCGCGGATGTTGTCGTAGGCGATCTCCACCACTTCGATCTTCACACCCGTGGCGTCCTTGAACTGCGCCGCGAGGTCCCGCAAAACCGGAGTCCGCGTGTCATCGGCCCAGATCACGAGCTTTGGGGCCTGGGCAAACGCCGCCACCCCGACCGTCAAAACCAGTACTCCCAGCAACAGCTTCTTCATCCCAACCTCCTTGTGCTCGTCCATGGTTTCGCTACGTCGTCCTTGGCATTACCTCCACCAAGTTTCGTCTCCGTCGCTCTCACCCCCTAGAACTGAACCTTCACGGGCAGGAGCACCGCATGGCGCTGCTCCCCCCGATCATACTCGGAGAGGACCTCCTCTTGGGACAGTCCGGCCGGTGCCAGGTAGTCGTAGATCTGGGGCGCCCACATCGGGTCCGAACACCCTCCCCCGGTCCATTCCCCGGCCGTCACACCGATCGGCCGGAGGTGGTTCGGGCCGTAGCCATCCTGCGAGCCCACGAGGACGTAGTGCCAACCCCGTACCTCGGGAAGGAGCGTCTTGGGGATCGTGACGATGACCCGCCCCCGTCTGGGGTCGCTCGCGACCTCGACGAGGAACGGGCCCTCGCCGCTTGCCGTCCACAGGTGCCGCCCGTACGCCGGCCACCCCGCCACCTTCAGGAAGTAGTCCCACGGATGGTCGGGACTGAACGCGACCTGGGCCGCCTTGCCCTCCTCATGGGCATCGGTCCTCCCACCTGGTGCGACGTCGAAGTACACGAACAAGATGGGGTGGGAGAACCCGTGGGGCCCATTCCAGGGGTTGGGCAGGTTCGGGAAATCGACCGCGAGCTGCCACCGGTCGTCCGCGTCGTAGATCGCGTAGCGGAGGAGGTCGAACAGGCCCCTCTCCACGAACACGCTGTTCAGCGGGTACACGTACGTCCCCGGTCCGTGGTCATCCCCCGGGGGGTCGTCCATCGTCCACACCTCCACCCCCTGAAGGAGGGTTGGGATTCGCGCCCACAGAGGTTGCTCCGGGGCCTGCCCGAGAAGCTCGCCCTTCCGCTCCAGGGCCACCGCCAGCACCAGGCTTCCACCGGGCTCCACCCCCAGCTCCTCGAAGGGGATCCCGAACTCGACGACGTCGCCGACAGACGCTGCGCGCTGAGTGAGCGTGCGGATCGGGGAGGCGAGCCGCCACCCGCCCCGACCGTCGGCCGCGTAGCGAAACACGTATCCCGAGCCGTCGGCGTTGACCTTGGCCAGATCGAGCTCCACGGCCGACACAAGGGCGAACTCGAGAGGAGCCTCGCTGTGGCGAGCGGCAACGTTCGCTCGCTCCCCCGGCTTGCCGGTTGTGTAGAGGACGAGCTTCGTGTCCGTTCCGATCAGATCGCGAGCCGGACCGTCAAGGTCCACGCGCACGAACAGCGCCCCTTCGCCGTAGGCCACAGCCAACTGCTCGACCGCTCCCGTCCCTGGGGTGACAGCCGCCTCGGCCCACTCAGCCGGCTCCGTGACCTGCCCGTCAAGCAGGGGCTTGGCCTCACCCAGGTTGGCGCGAAGGGGCACCCGGAGACGCAACGACAGAACCCGGGGAATGTCCGGGTCGGCGTACCCCGCCGCCCGATAGGCGGCCACGAGGTGGGTCTTGAACAACCAGTCAAAGAGGTCATCGGTTCCCGAATCCTGGTCGTCCCCGTACCACCAGAACCAGTCCGAACCTTCGGCGGCGTAGAGGGCGCGGAGGGCTTCAGGCTGCGGGTCCTTGGCGAACACGGCGGCCCGTGCCGCCGCAAGCCGCTCCCACACCTCGTCCTCCTCCGGTTCCCCGCTCCAGGTGGAGAGGTCGCCCGCCCACGACCCGACGGGGATGGATGTCAGCTCAGCCTCCGCTGGATGACAGGCGAGGAACCCCCGGGGTGTCACCGTGTTCACCCAGTCCGCCTGGAGGAGAGCGGTGTACAGGGCTCGGAGAAACTCCCGTCCGTTGTCGGGGTAGCCCGCCATGAACATCCAGTTCTCCCCGTCGAGCGCCACCACGAGAACGTGTCGCTCCGGGTGATCGAGCTCCTCCCAGTACCGCCGGACCTCGTCCATGAAGTCCGCCACCGCCTCGGCGGTGGGCTTGTTCCCGTAGGCAAAGCTGATCTTGTCCGACAGGTTGTGGTCGCGGAACAGGACCGCGACCTCCCCGAACCGCCACGGTTGGGTGAGCTCGGCGCGCGTGGGCGTCCGGCCAAGGGCCGCGCCCAGCGTCCACTCGTCGGCCACGGTCCAGGCGTACCCCCCCTCGGCCAGGAGCGCGACCGCCCGGTCCGACACCGCCTGTTCGGGGGGCCACACCCCGACGGCGGGGGAGCCGAACAGCGCCCGATGCTGCTCCTGCGCGAGTTCGAGCTGGCCCAGGATGTCCTCGTCCCACCCCCGCTCGGCGAGCAAGGGGAGAATCGGGTGGTAGAACGGGCTCGTGATGAGCTCGGTCCCCAGCTCCACCGCCGCGCGGTACGCACCCACGACGCGGGTCAGGACCTCGTGCTGAGCGCGGACGACACGAACGAGGTCTGCCTCCGTCCACCCGCTCTTCCCCCGCAGGGAGAGCAGGTCAAGCTCGTCGTGGACCTCGGGGGAGATCTGCCACAGGAGGAACAGCCCCGCAGCATCGAGGAACTCGTCGTCCGTGAGGGAACGGGTGGCCCGGAGGTCGTTGAGCTGGGCGTAGTAGGGGTCGTAGTACGGTCCGCCGGGGCGCAGCATGTACGGGTTGAGCCAGAAGAACTGCTCCTCCATCGCAGCCCGGGCCTCGGGAGACAGGCTCCCCGGCGCGTGGAGGAGGTCCCACGTCCACCGCAGGTGGTTGTCCACTGCCCCGATGAGCTCGTACAGGCCACCCCTTGCCCTCTCTTCGTCTGTGATCTCGACGTAATCGAGGAGCTGCCAGAGGAGGCTTGGCTGGAGGTTGTAGGTCACGACAACCCCGGGGAACTCGGCGAGGATGAGGGGCGAGTCGAGGTACTCCTGAACCCCGTGCACGCGGACCCACGGGAGCTCGTACTCGCCTGTGAGGCGATTCCAGTACAGGGGCTGGTGCTGGTGCCACACGATCGCCAGGTTCAGGGGCTCCTTGGCCCCGACCAGCGTCGCAACCGTGCCGACCAGAAGAAAAGCGATCACAAGAGCGCGCATCGTCTGCCTCCTCGGCCAAGTGTAGCCTGTGGGGGGAGTCCTGCTCCACAGGCGTGCCTTCCCGCCACGCGGTGGGAGAGGACGGGGCCCCCGTCGTTCGCTCGCCGCGACGTCAGTCCTTGGGAAGGGTGAACCGATCGAGAACGCCGGTTGCTGGAACAACCGCGCCGTTCTCGAGCCGTGCCACGGCAACCGCCTCCACGTGGATCCCCTCGCTGTCGGTCCTCACCCGCACGTAGAACCAGTGGTCGTCGGATCCCGCCCGCGACCCCTCCAGCCGGTCTTCCGCCAGCGGCTGCAGGGTGGCCCCGCCCCCGCCCACCACGAGGTACGTCACGCCATCCCGCTCGATCCGTTCGTAGTTGTGCGCGTGTCCTGTGAACACGATGTCCACGCCCAGGTCGACGAACACAGGATGCCACAGGACCTGCAGCCCCTCCGTCCCCGGCCCGTACGTGGCGTCCGAGGAGAACACAGGATGGTGGAAGACCACGAACTTGTGGACGAACCCCTCACCCATCCGCTCCCGGACGAACTCAACCTGATCGTTGAATTCCTGGGGCCGGGTCACGTTGGTGTCCAGCCCCACCACGATCACGTCGCCGAACTCGAGGGCCCACCATCGCTTTCCCCCTTGGCCGCCTCCAGGCGGTAGTTCAAACGCCCGGTAGTAGGTAATGCTGTTGCGCTCGTGGTTGCCCAGCACGGGCAAGAACGGAGCCCGGAGGAGGGCTCCGGACAACGATGCAAACAGATGATCCCAGTACCGCGAGATCGGGCTCTCCACGAGGTCCCCCGCGTGGAGGATGAACTGAAAGGGGGTGGGGTCAGCAGCCAACGCGTCTCCGACAACTTGGATGCGGTTCACCCCATCCCACTGCCACTGTGTGTCCGAGATCACGGCGAACGCCACCGGCCCTCCAGCGACGGGAGGAGTCGCAAAGGTCCCCACCGGGCTCGTCCAGCGTGCGGCGTCTTCGCCGAGGACCACCCGGTACGCGTAGCGGGTTCCCGGCTCCAGGTCGCGAAGCCGGAGGTGAACCGTCTCCCGTCCCGTCGCCGTCGGCTCGTGGCAAGCGGACCGGCTGAGGGAACCCGAGGTGACGAACTCCTCCCACGGGGCATACTCCACCCAGCCGCGCAAGGGGGCTTCAGCTGTCCAGGACACGGTGACCTCCGTCGCCGTTGGACAGCCAGTGTACGGTCCATGCAAGAAAGGAAGAGCGGGCCACCCCTCGGGTAGCTCGATCTGCTCTGCGATGTCCACTTCCACAAACGGTCCGCGATGGTCCAGCCAACTCAGCACCCCACGCACGGTCACCGGCCGGCCGAGGGATCGCACCACATCCCCCTCAAGATCCGCCCCTAGCTCCGGGTTGAGGATCGCGTGGAACCCAAAGCGTGAGCCCGCCGCGTGGAGGACCCATCGTCCATCGCTCCTCTTTTCCCAGCGCCCCACCACGAACCGCACGGAGACGGCTTGCGTCACGTGCAACACGGGATCGGCCTCAAGGTCTTCCACGTCCAGCGTGACACAGGCGGTCTGCCACAGCCCCCGGCAGAACGCTTGTGCAAGCCGTTCAGCACGCTCGAACCGAGCTTGGTACAAGGCGTTGGGGGGAATGAACAACGTCCGGGCGAGACCCGCCAGAAGCAGCTCTTCGCCAGTGAGCAGCCAGCTCTCGTTTCCCTCCACCCAGACGTGGGCCAAGAGACGGCTGTGGGCGTCGCGTATCTGCCGGTCCAACTCAAGGTAGACGGTCCTGCCCATCGTCATCTCGCGCAGGAACCGCGTTGCGTCATCCGCCAACCAGTTTCCCAGCTCGGGCGCATCTACCCCGAGGATGCGCACCCGCTCCCGCTGCGCGAGGTTCGGTACCTCCTCCTCAAGACGCACATCAACGGTATCTCCGTCGATCCAGCGCAAGATGCGCGCCGGGATCGTTCCCGGAGGAGGGGAAGCGAGCGCGAGCGAAGCCGTGCAGCCCAAGACCACAGATAGAGCGAGTCCCACAGGGACACGGCCGAAGACCAGCTGAAACATCACAGGCCAGGGTCGGTGCATGGCCGTTCACCTCCTCGACCTTCTGCTCCCATCTCCGTCCCGTGCTGGCGGGTACCCCGCTGACACGGTCACGACGAACATGATACCCGGCGCAGCACGGACGCTGTGAACCCAGTGCCGGAAACAGCTACGGTCGCCGGGGCGTTCCGGGAGGAATCCGGACCACGGGAAGCTCTCGGTGCATCGCAGCCAGCCCTACCGCTCGTAGTGAACCCGCCGTTGAGTCACGGTCAGCTGGAACAGGGACAGGGCGAAGATGATGGCGAACAGGATCACCGAGGCAGCGGAGGCAAGGCCATAGTGCCCGGAGTCGAACGCCTTGGTGAATACGTAGTACACCACGGTCAATCCGGATTTCTGCGGGCCCGGACCCTGGAGAAGGATCAGCACTTCCTCGAAGATCTTGAACGAACCGATGAGCGAGATGATGAGGAGGAAGAATATCTGGGGGGTAAGCAAGGGCACCGTGATCTTCCGCCATACCCCAAACGCGCCCGCCCCGTCCACCCGTGCCGCCTCGTAGTACTCGCGGTCGATCCCCTGCATCCCAGCGAGCAGAATCAGGGCCTGGTAACCCATGAACCGCCACACGTTCATCACAATGAGGGCCGGCATCACGTACCGCGGGTCGTTGAGCCAGTTGATCAGGCTTACCTCGAAACCGAACAGGCTCCCCACCGAGCGGAGGAAGTAGTTCAGGAGCCCGAAGTCCCGATCGTAGATCCATGCCCAGACCATGGTGATCGCCACCACTGGAGTGATGTAGGGAATGAAGCTGGTTAGCCGGAAGAACGCCTTCCCCCGCACCCCCCTGTGAAGGAGGGTGGCCAGGAGAAGTGCCAGGAACAGAGTTGTCGGAACGCTGACCGCCACGTACACAGACGTGTTCACGAGGGCCTTTCTGAAGTCTGGGTCCTGGAACGCCCGGGTGAAGTTGGCCCAGCCCACGGCCTCCATCGCCCAGCCCGTGGTGGCCTGGTGCACCCGGAGTTCCTCCCCCTCGCGGACGACGATGTACTCCTGCCCCGACGCCTCGTCCTTGACCACCCAGCGGTCGGCCTGACGGAGGCGCACCCACAGCTCATGCGGGTCCACTCCACGCACACGCAGGACGTCCGAGAGTTCCTCGGGGATTCGACCTCTGGCGAGGGCCGTCACCCACGCGGTGCTATCCGCCGTGGCGTGCAACACAGGACCGGGCACGGTCCGCGTGCGGATGTCGTACACGCTGTAGATGAACGCGTTGACGAACGGATAGAACGTGAACAGCCCCAATACCGCGAGGGTGGGAAGGAGGTAGACGTACGCCTCCAGGGTATCCCACCAGAACCTGCGGCCCTTCCCCAGCGTGGGCAGCTTCATGGAAGAGGGCGGGGGAGGGGGCCACCCTCCCCCGCCCGTTCCACCTCTTACTTGATGGCGTCGATCTCCGCAGCGAGTGCGTCCATGATCGCCTTTGGTGTGTCCTCCGCCTTCAGGAGGAGCTCCCAGTAGGTGATGAGCAGGCTGCGCATGTCCATGTAGTTGGGGTGAAGAAGCTGGCCGAAGCCGCCCGCGATCAACTGCTCGGTCATCGCCTGCTGCTCAGGTCTCTCGGCGATGTAGGCCTGCCACATCGCACCGTAGATCGCGCCCCGCGTCACCGGGAGGTACCCCGTTTTCTGGGCCCAGTAGACAGTGTTGTCCTCGCGGAGAAGGAACGCGATGAGCTTGGCCGCGGCCTCGACCTGCGCCCGGGTCTGTTTCGGCGCGAAAATGGCCAGGTTCGTTCCCTGGATCATCGACGCGCAGTTCCCGCAGTGGCAGGGCAGAGGGGCAACCGCGAGCGGGACCCCCGCGGTGTTGGCCGCGTTCATGTTGTAGGTGTAGCCCGCGGACGTGTCGATGAACGCCCCGATCGCCAGTCCCTTGGCGATGGCGTCAGACGTGTACGCGCTGTCCGTGAGCGCGTACTGGGCGAGCCGCGCCGCGAACTCCGCCGCCTCAAGGCCAGCCGCGTTGTTGATCGTAACCTCCGACCAGTCGTCGGACAGGATCGAGCCACCAGCCTGGTTGAGGAGGGTCAGGAAGATCTCGGGGTTCGGGGGACGGAACGCCGTCCCGTACACACCCTTTGCCTCATCCTTCCCGATTGCGGTGACGACGGAAGCGAACTCCCACCATGTCCTCGGCGGGTTGGGAACGAGGTCCGGCCGGTAGTAGAGGACGAGGATCGACTTGTTGAACGGCACCGTCACCCTCCGCCCTTCGAACAACTGGTCGAACTGGGGAAGGAGGTCGTTGAGGGTTTCCTGGGGGAGGAACAGGTCCAGATCGACCAGCGCGTCCAGCCACAGCGTGGTCCAGTTCTCGTACTGCTGGGCAAGAGTTGGGGGCTCTCCCGCCGCTACCGCGGCGATGAGCTTCTGCTGGAGGGCGCTGTACCCCCCTTGATAGATCAGGTCCACCGTGATTGCGGGGTTCTCATCGTGGAACTTCTGGATGAGCTCGGTCAACGTCGCACCGAGGGCTCCACTCATCGCGTGCCAGAAGCTGATCGTCACCTGGCCGAGGGCCCCTACTCCCAACGCACACACCAACACCAATAGCGCAATTCGTCGCATCTCACCCACCTCCGTAGGTTGTCCAGATGCCTCTCATGCTTTCTCCTGGGCCGCTTCCGTTTCTTCCCGTTCTCACCTCCCGCTCACTTGATCCCCGTGCGCGCGATCCCCTGAATGAACTGCCGCTGTGCAAACGCAAACAGGATCAAGACGGGGACGATGGCCATCGTCGCCGCCGCCATCAGCTGCGGGTAGTCCGTACCGATGTCCATCATGAAGAACCTTAGCCCCACGGGGACAGTTCGCAACCCCACTTTATCGGTCATGATGATCACCCACAGGAACGCGTTCCACGACCCCACGAACTTGAACAGGGCCACGGTGGCGATCCCCGGTCGGACGAGCGGCACCGCGATCTGGAACATATACCGCAGTCGGGAACAGCCGTCGATCCGGGCCGAGTCCCACAGTTCATCGGGGATCGTCTTGAAGAACTGGCGGAGGAGGAAGATCCCGAACACCCCCGCCGTCCAGGGGATGATGAGTGCCCAGTACGTATTGTACCAGCCCAGGCGGTTGATGAGGATGAAGCTCGGCACAAGCAACATCTGGCCGGGGATCATCAGCGTTCCCAGGAGAAGCCCCAGCAGAAGGCCTCGACCGAGAAACGTCATCTTCGCCAGGACGTAGGCGGCGGGAATGCTCGTGATCACATCTCCCACCGTGGTGGTGATGGCGAGGAAGAACGAGTTCCAGAAATAGATCCCGAACGGGGCGGCATTCCACGCCGCCGGGTAGTTGCCCCACTGAGGGGGATTGGGGATCCACTGGGGAGGGATCCGCAGGGCCTGGTAGATGTCCTTGAGGGAGGTGGTGATCATCCAGAACAGGGGCATCGCCATGACCACGACCGTGAACAGCAGGAGTACGTAGACCACGACGAGCCCCATACCCCGTCGGAGGAGATAGGCGTCCGCTCTCACCCGGTGCCCTGACATGCTCTCCAGGTTTACTCTACCCCTCACCTCCGCCAGGAGCAACCTTGGCGCGCGAAGGTGCTGTGGGCTAGGATCTCCCCGTCATGTCAGGAGGCCTGGAAGCGGTCACGGGGTGCATGTTCTCGGGGAAGACGGAGGAGCTTCTGCGGCGGGTGGAGCGGGCGCGGATCGCGAGGAAGGAGGTCCTCCTCTTCAAGCCCGAGCTCGACACCCGCTATGCGGTGGAAGAGGTGGTCACCCACTACGGTCGGTCCCTGCCATGCCGCCGCCTGCCTACCGACATCTCCTGGGCGAGATTCTCGGAACTCGTCGCGGATCATGCCTCTCGGATCACGGACGTGTTCGCGTTCGACGAGGCCCACTTCTTCGGCCCGGAGTTCCCGTCGTTGTGCGAGCGGCTGGTTGGCCTCGGGAAGCGGGTCATCGTCGCCGGCCTCGACCTCAACTTCCGCGGCGAGCCGTTCGGTCCGATGCCCCAACTCCTCGCCCTCGCCGACGAGGTGGTGAAGCTCTCCGCTGTGTGCACCGTGTGCGGGGAGCCAGCCACCCGGTCCCAGCGGTTGGTGGATGGGAACCCTGCCATCGGGGGGCCCGAGGTCCTCATCGGCGGCCTGGAGAGCTACGAGCCCCGCTGCCGGGAGCACTTCATCCCCCCCAGGCGGTAAGCTGGAGATGGAGGAACACCCCCCAGCGATCGCGTTTCGAGAGGTCTCGTTTGCCTATCCCTGTGGGGAAGGGGAGCTTCCGGTGCTTGACGGGGTATCCCTCTCTGTGCCAGCCGGGGAGTGGGTCACGGTCATCGGACCTTCAGGATGCGGGAAGACGACCCTCCTCCGCATCGGGGCAGGGCTCCTCGCTCCGGACCGAGGAGAAGTGCTCTTCCGTGGCCAGGCGAGGGGTGCCGGCACGGAAACCGCGTACATGCCCCAGTCGGATACCCTCCTGCCGTGGCGGGACGCGCTCCGCAACGCCCTCCTCCCAGTAGAGGTGATGGGCGGCGACCGGCAGTCGGCCCGGGCTGAAACCCTGGCCTTGTTCGCGGAGTTCGGCCTAGCCGGGTTCGAGCGTAGCTATCCTCACGAGCTGTCCGGAGGGATGCGACAAAGGTTGGCCCTCTTGAGAACCCTCCTTGCCCACCGCGAGATCCTCCTCCTTGACGAGCCATTCGGCGCACTCGATGCTCTGACTCGTGCTGCCCTGCAGGAGTGGCTCGCCGAGGTGTGGAGGGTGCACTGCAAGACGGTTCTGTTCGTGACGCACGATGTCCGCGAAGCAGCACTCCTCTCCGATGAGATCTACGTCCTAAGCCCGCGGCCGGCACGGATTGTCGCGGCGCACTGCCCCGCGGCTCCCCGCCCCCGAGACCGTACGGACCCACGGGTTGCGGAGGCAGAGGCCGAGTTGCTCCGATCCCTGCGTCTCCATGGCTGACAAGAAAACAGGAATCGTGAGCGTGCTGCTCCTCCTCGTCCTGCTCCTTGCCTGGGAAGGTAGTGTACGGCTGGCAGGAGTTCCTCCGTATATCCTCCCCCCTCCCACGCGCATCATAACCACCTTTTTCTCCGACTTCTCGCTTCTCATACGGCATGGTGGGGTAACACTCAGCGAGGTGGGACTGGGGATCGTCCTCGGAACAGCGTGCGGGACAGCCATTGCTGTGGTCGGGTTCTACTGGAGGGCGGTAGGGCGTGCCCTCCACCCACTCATCATGGCGTCCCAGGTGATCCCTGTGTTCGCCATCGCCCCCCTGCTCGTACTGTGGTTCGGGTACGGACTGTGGCCGAAGGTCATCGTCGTTGCCCTGATCGTGTTCTTCCCCATCGCTGTCAACTTGGAGGAGGGGCTCGGTGCTGCCGGAGCCGATCTCGTGGACCTGTTGCGGACGCTTGGGGCGCGGGAAGGGAAGATCTTCCGACTGGTTCGCGTGCCAGCGGCCTTGCCGTTTGCTCTGAGTGGCCTCAAGGTCGGCGTTACCCTCGCCCTGGCCGGAGCGATCATCGGGGAATGGATCGGAGGAACGGGGGGGCTCGGCTACGTCATGATCCAGGCCAATGCGCTCCTCCGCACAGATCGGGTGTTCGCAGCCCTCCTCCTCCTCACGTTGCTGGGGGTCGGTCTCTTCTCCTCCATCTCCCTCCTTGAGCGGCGCCTCCTCCGCTGGCGCCGTCAGTCAACTCGGCGCAACATCGGCAAGAGATGAAATGGCTATGGGTCTTGCTGATCCTGTCTATGCTCGGCCGCGGGGCGCCGCTGCGGGTACTGCTCGATTTCTACCCAAACCCGAACCATGTCCCCCTCTACGTGGCCCAAGCCACTGGGCTGTTCGCCGCAGCGGGTGTGGATATCGAACTGCTGGTGCCAACGGATCCCAGCGACCCTGTCAAACTGGCCGCGGCACGGGTGGCGGACATCGCCCTCACGCCTCAGATGAACTACCTCATTGCCAGGGGGGCGGGCCTCCCGCTCCTCGCAGTGGGGGCGCTCATCGACGGTGCCCTTGGCGGGTTACTTACCCTTCGGGAGTACGGGATCGAGGAGTTGGGCGAGCTCAGAGGGCTGCGCATCGGGTATTCGCTCGAACCCCTGGAGCCGGTCCTGTGGCGGACGATGCTCCTCACGGCTGGGGTCCGCCCGAGCGATTACGAGCTCGTCCCCGTGAGGATGAACACGCTCTCTGCCCTCCTCTCGCGGCGGGTGGAGGCAATCGGGGCGTTCCGAAACTACGAGGTCCTGGCGGTGGCTGGTATGGGGCGCGTCCCGGTGTTCTTCCCCCAAGAGGCGTATGGCGTCCCAGAAACCTACGAGCTCATCATGGTGATCCATCCCGCGCTCCTGGGGGAGAGAGGCGACGAACTGAGGGGTTTCCTCAGCGCCATCGCTGAGGCGATCACGTTCACCGCGGATCGGCCCCACGAAGCAGTTGCCCTGTTCGAGGCTGCAGTGCCGGAGCTGGCTGGGGAGGAGCTCACCCGCGCTTCGTTCCTCGCCACGATACCCTTCTACGCGAAAGGGGCACGGCACGACGACGTCGGGCGGTGGGAAGCGATGCAGGCGTACCTCGTTGCCCACGGCCTCATGCCGCAGGCCTTGCCCATCATGGACCTCATCACCCGCGAACTCCTCCCGTAGCCAAGTTGCGGGCCGCTCGCCGGAGGGGTAGCCTCGTCACCATGCCCGTTCTTGTCGTCGAGGACCTCCACGTCTCCGTGGGGAAGGAGCCGATCCTGCGAGGGGTGGAGCTCGCCCTCGAGCCGGGACGGGTCCACGCCTTGATGGGCCCCAACGGCTCGGGGAAGTCCACCCTCGCGTTCACCCTGGCGGGAGGGCCGGGGTACGCGGTGACGCAGGGGCGGGTATCCCTCGATGGCGAGGACCTCCTTTCGCTCCCGCCGTTCGAGCGAGCGAGGAAGGGGTTGTTCCTCGCGTTCCAATACCCGCCGGAGATCGAGGGCGTGTCGCTCCGGGAGTTCCTGCGGCTGGCCTGCGCCGAGCGGGGGCAGGGGTTCTGCGAATTCCAGAAGAGCTACCCTCAGGCGATCTCCCGCTTGAGGATGGAGGCGTTCGACGGCCGCGAGCTCAACGTTGGATTCTCCGGCGGGGAGAAGAAGCGGGCCGAGCTCCTCCAGCTCTACCTCCTCAAGCCGAAGGTCGCGCTGCTGGACGAGCCGGATTCGGGGGTCGATGTGGACGCGCTGCGGCTGATCGCGGGCGCGATCCGCGACCTCGCCGAGGGTGGGGCGGCGGTGCTCATCATCACCCACTACCCGCGGATCCTCGACCACGTCCCGCCGTCGGACGTGTTCGTCCTCGACGGGGGGCGGATCGTCGAGCGGGGCGGGCCGGAGCTCGCCCAGCGGATCGGGGAGGAAGGGTTCGAGGCGGTGCGCGGATGACGGCGAAGGGGACCCCGCGCACCCTGACCCGGGAGTTCGTGGAGGAACTATCCGTCGAGAAGGGAGAGCCCCCCTGGATGAGGGCTCATCGGGAGCGATGCCTGACCGTGTTTGCGAAGTCGCCTCTCCCCCGGTTTGGGCCCGACCTGTCCCAGCTCGACTTTGCCGACCTCGCCTACTACGCCCGGCCGGTCGATCCCGTCACGCGGTGGGAGGACCTCCCGGAGGAAATCCGCCGCACCTTCCAGGCGCTGCGGCTTCCCGAGGCCGAGCAGAAGGCCCTCGCCGGCCTCGGGGCCCAGGTCGACTCCGAGGTCGTGTACCGGTCCCTTCTCGACGAGGTCCGCGCCCAGGGCGTGATCTTCGCGAGCATGGACCAAGCGGTGCGCGAGCATCCGTGGGTTCAGGACTACTTCATGAAGGCGATTCCTCCCGAGGACAACAAGTTCGCCGCCCTCCACGGCGCGGTGTGGAGCGGGGGCACGTTCATCTGGGTTCCCCCCGGGGTCGAGGTGACGGTGCCCTTGCAGGCCTACTACCGGATGCAGACGGAGGCGGTGGGCCAGTTCGAGCACACCCTGATCGTCGCCGAGCCCGGCTCGTCGGTGCACTACATCGAGGGCTGCTCGGCGCCGCGGTTCGCGCGGTCGGCGTTGCACTCGGGGATGGTCGAGATCTTCGCCAAAGAGGGAGCAAAGGTCCGGTTCACGACTGTCCAGAACTGGTCGAAGAACGTGTACAACCTGAACAACAAGCGGGCGCTCGCCCACGCGGAAGCGGCAGTGGACTGGGTGTCGGGGTCGCTGGGGAGCAAGGTGACGATGCTCTACCCAACCACGGTCCTCCTCGGGCCCGGGGCGCGCACGGAGAACCTCTCGTTCACGTTCGCCCAGGATGGGATGTGGCTCGATAGCGGTGCCCGGGCGCTGCATCGGGCGCCGGACACCACGTCGCGGCTCGTCTCGCGGTCCGTGGTCCAGGGGAGCGGGAAGTCCGTGTTCCGGGGCACGGTCCATGTCTCCCCCCTCGCCAAAGGCGCAAAGGCCCACGTCGAGTGCTCGACCCTGCTCCTCACCCCGGATGCCAAGACGGAGACGATCCCCATCCTCAACGCAGAGACGGATGACGTGGAGCTCGGGCACGAGGCGACGGTGGGCCGGGTGTCCCAGGATCAGCTGTTCTACTTGATGAGCCGGGGGCTCTCGCAGGCCCAGGCGATGAGCCTCATCGTGAACGGTTTCGTGTCCCCGATCCTGAAGGAGATCCCCCTGGAGTACGCAATCGAGCTCAAGGGGATCCTCGAGATGAGCTTCGAGAAGGCGATCGGCTGATGGACGCGCGGATCCGCGACGACTTCCCGATCCTCCGCCGCACGGTGCACGGCAAACCCCTCGTGTACCTTGACTCCGCCGCCACGAGCATGAAACCGCGGGCGGTGATCGAGGCCGAGGCCGACTTCTACCGAACTTCCTACGCCAATGTGCGGCGGGGGGTGTACGCGCTCGCCGCGGAAGCCAACGAACGGTACGAGGACGCGCGGGCCAAGGTCGCCTCCTTCATCGGGGCGCAGCCGGGGGAGGTCGTGTTCACCCGCGGGACGACGGAGGCCCTCAACCTCGCGGCGTGGGGGCTCGGGGAGACGAGGATCGAGCCGGGGGACGAGATCCTCGTCACGGAGATGGAGCACCATGCGAACCTCTTGCCCTGGCAGGAGACGGCGCGCCGACGGGGGGCGCGCCTTGCCGCGGCAGCTGTCACCCCGAGCGGTGAGCTGGATCTGGACGACCTTCGGGCCAAGCTCTCCCCCCGCACGAAGGTCGTGACGCTGGTGCACGTGTCCAACGTCCTGGGGACGGTGAACCCGGTGGCGGAGATCGCTGCCGAGGCGCACCGCGTGGGCGCGATCGTGGTCCTCGACGCTGCCCAGTCCGTGCCCCACATGCCGGTCGACGTCCGAGAGCTGGGGGCTGACCTCGTGGCGTTCTCGGGCCACAAGATGCTGGGGCCCACTGGGATCGGCGCCCTGTGGGGGCGGGCCGACCTCCTGGCCGAGCTCCCTCCCCTTCTCACCGGGGGGGAGATGGTGCGCGAGGTGTGGCTCAATTGGGCGACGTGGGATGAGCCGCCGGCGCGGTTCGAGGGGGGAACCCCCCCCATTGCCCAAGCGATCGGTCTCGGCGCCGCAGTGGACTACCTGACACGGATCGGGATGGAGGCGGTGCAACGTCACGGGGAGGAGCTGACTACGCTCGCCCTGGGCGAGCTCCTCGCCCGGCCCCATGTGACCGTGTACGGGCCCCGCGATCCGGGGGCACGAGGGGCCCTTGTGGCGTTCTCCCTCGCTGGGATCCACCCCCACGACGTGGCGACGCTCTTGGACCAGGAGGGGATCGCGATCCGCGGCGGGCACCACTGCGCCCAGCCCCTGCACCGGCGCTTTGGGATCCCCGCCACGTGCCGGGCTTCGTTCTACGTGTACAACACCCCCGAGGAGGTCAAGCGGTTCCTCTCCGCCCTCGATCGGGTGTGGGAGGCCCTCCGATGACCGGGTACGAGGAGATCATCCTCGACCACTGGCGCCACCCCCGGAACAAGGGCCGCCTCCCCGACGCCACGGGGTCCGCCGTGGAGGCGAATCCCCTCTGTGGAGACATCGTGCGGATGGAGGTGAAGGTGGCGGACGGTGTCGTTGCTGCGGCGCGGTTCACCGGCGAGGGGTGCGCGATCTCGCTTGCGTCGGCGTCCCTCCTCACCGAGCTCATCACGGGGAAGCCCGTGGCCGAGGTGGAGAAGCTGACGGACGTGGACCTCCTCTCCGCCCTGGGGGGCGTCGTGAAGACCCGCCTCTCCTGTGCCCTCCTTCCCCTGCGTGCCCTGCACAAGGCCCTCGCTGCGGAAGATCCGTCCCGCCGAACCCTCCCCCCGAGCGAGGTGTAGATCCGGATGGAGGCGTTGCCCCGATGAAGGCGCAGATCGTCTTGGCGTGTGTGGCCCTGCTGGCGTTCGGTCTCCTCTCGCTGGCGGAGGCGCCCGTGCTCCCGCAGGGGATCATCCCCGTTCCCGAGGAGCCGTCGATCGTCGTGGCCCTCAAGGCCGACCAGACGACCTACGCGCCTGGGGATCCCCTCAAGCTCACCTTCACGCTCTCGCGCGATGCCTACGTGTACCTGTACAACCTGACCGCGGACGGGAAGGTGAAGCTGGTCGTGCCGAACCGCTTCCTCCAGGACCCGTGGTTCCCGGCGGGGACCCACACCTTGCCCACCCGGGGGTGGGTCCTGCGGGCCACTGAGCCCGAGGGGATCGAATACCTCCAGCTCGTGGCAAGCGCCGAGGCCCTTCCCTTCTACCAGGCGAAGACATTCGAGACGGATGCATTCCTCATGTACGTCAACCCTGCTGCCTTCGCGGCTCAGATCACCGCGCTTCTGCCCGGGACGTGGGGCACGGCGTGGACGTTCTACCGTGTCCACCGCCCCCGGGCCACCCTCTCCGTGATCACGGCCCCGAGCGGAGCCTCCGTGTGGGTGGGAGGGGTCTACCTGGGGAGGACCCCCCTCTCCGCCGTGATCTCCCCGGGGCGCGTCCGGGTCCGGGTGGAGAAGGAAGGGTACGAGGTACGCTCCCTCGACCTCTCCGTGGCGGACGGGGAGGAACTGACCCTGTCCCTCACCCTCGCTGCGGCCCGGCCGTCCACGTGGGGTACCGTTTCCTCTCCCTCGTGGGCCGGGGAGGGGGAGTTCCCTCCGCTGGGGGTGGGGCTGGCCGTGGGCATCACCTCCCTCTCCATCGCGGTGGACTTCTGGGGGGAGAGGCTAGGGCTGGGGGTGTCGCTCCGGCCGGCCCCGCCGCGGCCCGATCTGACGCAGCCCGGCCCTGGAGGCTGGCACCCGTGGGGACCGGAGATCGAGGGGTACCTGGCGGGCTGGCTGTCCCTCGGCCCGGGCGGTGGCCTGCTCCTCGCTGGGCTCTCGGTGCAGGAGATGGCGTGGATCCCCGCGTGGTCACCATCCGCGACACTCGCTCCGTTGCTGGTCATCGAGCCTGAGACGAGGGCACAGGTGCGCCTCACGTGGGGCATCGGTCTCGGAGTTAGCGGGACAGGGTGGCGGGCGTACCTCCTGTGGCACTCGCGGCGGAGCCTTGTGGTCGGGGTCGCGCTCACGCCGTAGGATCAGCTGGTGGAAAGGGAACCGGGGCGCCCGCGGGCGCCCCGGCTTGCTCTCCCGATCGCAGCGTTACTCGGCAACGATCTGGATGAGGGTCTCCTCCTTTGTGCCGTCCCGGAACCCGATGAGCAGGCTATAGTACCCCTGCGGAAGTCCCACCGTGGGGATGGAGAGCTCGTGCAGCCCCGTCGCCGGGTTGTACCGGGCCGCGTTCCAGTACCAGATCGTCTTCCGACCGTCCTCGTGGAGCTGGACGAGGGTGACCCAGGCGCCGATGCCGGTGACCGGGTTCCCCTGGAAGTCCAGGAGTTCGAACGATACGAAGATCGGTTGCCCGACCTCGTAGATGGCGTCGACGATCCGCCCCTGGAACGAGCCTGCACCCCCGGCCACGCCGAGGTCGACGAACATCCCCGCGCCTCCGGCGGGCACAGCGCCGTACCCGAGGAGGAGGCGCACGAAGTCGTCGTAGTCCATGGAGAAGTCGAGGGCGTGGGAGAGGCGGAAGAACCCGTACTCACCGAGGAGGGCCTCGATGTCCGCCTCGCTCAACCCGAACCGGTTCATGAGGTCGAGGATGAGCATCCCTTCGCCCGTGAGGCCTCCGCGGGCCATCAGGAAGATGGCCGCATCCGCGTCGAGCCCGTGGCGGGCCATGAACGCCAGCACCTCGTCCACCGCGGCCGGGAGGTAGGGGTAGTAGTTGACGCTTCCGACCGTCCGCGTGGCCGGGTGCGCCCCACCCCACCAGTTGTACGTGGCGTCGAGCGTTCCCAGGCCGGCGTTGGTCACGGTGCCGAGGATGTTGTTCCAGTTGATGCGGATGGTCGACGCGTCGACCCCGCTGGGCACGGTGAGGTTGCCGTGGATCGTGAACCCCTGGCCCATGCGGCCGATGAGGATCCCGGCTGCGCCGAGGGTCATGTCCCCGGTGAGGAAGGTGTTCGAGGCCGAGCCGGGCTCGCTCAGGATCGTGACCGGTCCGGTGATGGGTTCCGAAGCATCGTACTCGCCGTGGCGGACTTCGATCGTGTCCGCGAACGGGAGCTCGTTGGCGCCGGCGATGGCGGTGTTGAGGTAGCCACCCGTCGGCTCCGGTCCCACCGGGGCCACGATGATCAGCATCGGCCCCGTGACCTGCACCCCAGGCTTGGTCGGGTCCCCGTCTGGGTCCGACCCCAGCCACGGACTGTAGATGAAGTTCCCGTAGAGGATCTCTCCTCCCCCGGCGTACTCGAACGTCCCGTCTTCGTCCTCATCCACGCTGGGGCCACCCGCAGCTCCCCACCAGTTCAGCGTGGCATTTGGGCTGCTATCCGTCCAGCTCCCGTCTCCGCTTCCGGTGATCGCGTTGAACTGGACCACGGCTCCGGGGGTGTTGTACAGGATAAGATTCCAGTTGCCATTTTCGATGCGGTTGTAGGCGATGAGCAACTGCCCCGTCGTATCATAGGCGTAGATCCCCGTCTGTGAGTTGGTGACCTCATTCCCAACGATCTCCAGGTCGGCGGAGGTGTCGCCAGCGAGGATCCCCGAGGCAGTCCAGGTGGGCCCTGTCCACCAGATGTCCCGAACAACGTTTCCGGAGATGATGCCGCCAGCGCCGTAGGTGACCTGGATTCCGTTCTGGGCAATGGTTCCGCTCGGGCCCACCCCAACGACGGTGTTCCCCTCAACCCGAACAGTGAGTCCACTTCCCACGAGAGCCATTCCGTTCTTCTGGAAGTCGTGGAGGAAGCTGTTGCTGATCGTCAACGTGCGCGGTGTCCCGTCCTCGTTGTAGGCGTAGATCGCCACGCCGTGCTGCGAACCGCTGAACGGCGTGTCACGGATCCCGAACACCTCGACGGTGTCCACGGTCCCGCCCGCGTTGTGGAAGCCAATGCCGATGAACCGGTAGTTGGCGTTCCCTTTGCCGGCGCCGTCCACAGCCAGATCGCGGATCGTCACATCGTCTGCGTCGTGGACGTAGATGATCGGATAGTTCCTGTTAGTTCCGCCGCCCGCTTTCGGGGTTTCGAAGTACTCCGTGAGCGTGTTGGGTGCCTGGATGATCGTCTCCCAACTGCTTCCCTGAAGGGTCAGGTTCTTGTCGATCTCCACCTGCTCTACAAAGACACCCAGACCCACGTTCACGGTGCTGCGTCCGACGTGGTCAACGCCATCCTGCACCGTGGCGAAGGCATCGTAGCCGAAGTAGTGTCCATCCACCCTGTCTCCGACTGCGCTCCCGGCCCAGTCATCATCCACCCACACGACGTCGGTCAGCACGACCCCGATGTCGCCGAACTGGACGACGTGGGTCGCGCCATACCCGTACAACCCGTAGAAGACCTGCATTTGAGTCATGTCGCCCGTGAAGGTCATTCCCGCAGGCGTCAGCTCCATCGTGTTCCAGTTCCCATCGACCTCGAAGCCTTGGTCAAGTCCGTTGACGGTCATGTAGGCTTCGCCGGTGGTGGAACTGGTCGCATGGAGACGAATCACGATGTAGTAGATACCTTGGGTATTGTACGTGCCCCCGTCTACAGCCAACGGGCTTTGGGCCTGCCACTGGTCGACGCCATCCCGGTCGAACCAGATGCGGTGATTCGCCCCCGGATTTGGCGGAACGCCCGGGAGGTTGTAGTCGGCCTCACCGTGACCACCCGCTTTCTGGAGGATGAGCTTGTCGTCGAGGTCGAGTGTTGGGCTCCCAGGTGGATCCGGGTCGAAGGTGTTCGCCGTCCAATCGTAATCGGTCGCCAGCCAGACACCGGCGCCTTCAGCTTGCCATGTGGGGTTGAAGTCCCCGTAGCCGATGGTCCTCACGCCAAGCTCCGACCACGCATGCGCGTTCCCCCCAAAGTCGTCAACCAGCCCGGTGAGGTTAACGGTGAAGATGATGTACATGTCGCCCTTAGTGAGGTCCCACACTTCGCTGAAGTGCCCCGCCATGAACCCGCCAGTCAACACGACGTCGCCATAGTCCGTGGAACTGCCAAAACCAGATAGAGCCAGGCATCCCAAACCCAACACACACAACATCCAAACCCGGCTGATTCTTCCAGCCATCCCTGCCTCCTTTCCCTCGCCTCCCTTCGCGAGGAGCCCCTCCTCGGGAACCCACGGAAGTCGGGTTGCGTACCGCGATTCCTTCCCGGACCATCACCCCCCAAGCAAACACCTGATAACTGCGACAACCACTGTCGACTAACAAAAAAGATACATCTTGACAAGAGGTGGGTCAAGTGCCACTATGTCCTACTGGTTTATAATGGAACCTCGCGCGATAGTGTGCTCCATCCTGTGGCCCTTCGTAGAAAACCTGCCACCAGCCAAGCTCAGCCGGCCCAACAACCGAGAGCACACCTCTGACCAGGCTGGTCTCCCCTGACAGCCCATGTGAGAATCGCCGCGACGGCGTCCAGCGATGAGAAGTAACCCTTCCCCTTACGACGTTCCTTCACCGTGGATGCCCCATCGCCCGACCCCCCGATGGGGGGTGAGGAGAAGGTGAGGGGGGATTCCGCCGTGTAGCTCGCGCGTTTGACCACTGAGAGTCCGCCTGTTCAGAACACCAGGCCCCGCATTTCCCACACAGGTTGCGGGCCACGGGAGCGCCCTGCCGTCAGAAGGTGAACGTCCAGCCGATACAGACGGCGCCTCCGCTGGGGTGACAACGCCCGCCCGGCACCGGGTACAGCGTGGCGTCGAGGCCGAGGGTGAGGTTGGCCAGAACCGGGATCCGGACCGTGAAGGCGAAGCGGGTGGCGCCGAAGGCGCCGCCGCGGGTCCCGAAGAAGAGCCGCAGGTCCACGGTGTACTGGCCCCCGCAGGTTCTGAGCCTCCATAGTGCGAACTCCCCGCCGTCCGCTGCGAGCCGGTCGGCCGGATCGAGCCGCTCGTTGACCGCACTCACGTGGAACGCGTTGATGAGCTCGAGGTACTGGCAGTCGCGGATCCCCCACCTGATCCGGTACCCGTGGATCTCGATCCCGGTCCAGGCGCGCCCGGTCGACCCCGGCTCCCCCCACACCTCAACACAGACCTCGGCGAACCCGGCGAGCTTCGGGGCGATCGCAAGCGTCCCAGTGCCGGCTTTGTACGTTGCCTCGACGTCAACCGACAGCCCGCAGCAGATCGGGATGTTCGTCGCGGCGATGGAGAGGCGGTCAAGACCGGTCTTGTGGAGCGAGACGGCGAGGTCGCACGTAATCCCCCACGAGAAGGGAATCCCCTCGGCCGCGAGGAGGGCGTGGGTGAACCCCGAGCCCCCGGGGTGCGGGTCCGTGGCATAGGTTCTCGACGACCCGGAGACATGGTGGATCGTGAACCCATCTGCGGGGAGCCACGCCCCAAGGCCGAGTTGCCCCGTGATCCTTGTGCGATCGCGCGAGTACCCCGCTTCGAACACGGTGCCCCCGCGCGGTCCACCCAAGGTGGGGCCGATCAGCGCCGTGTGCGCCTTCAGGGCAATGTCGGCGACCGTCAGGGAGTAGACCGCTTGGGCGAACAGAAAGTCCGCAACCGCCGGACCGAAGAGGAGGGTCCCCTCGACCCCGAGCGGGCCGAACTCCCCCCTGATCTCGAATTCCTGCCAGATCCAGCCCCACGTGCCGCTCATCTCCGTCGCGCTGGAGGCGGTCCACCCGTTGCGCTCGGTCTGGAGCTTGAGCGAAAGCAACCCGAGGTTCGGAGTGGGCAAGAGGCCGAACTCGACCGACCATTCCCCACCGAGGCCGCGCGGCTGGCCGATCGCCGCCGGGGCCAACGACAGCGCCGCCAGCGCTAGTCCCACCCAGCGCATCCCTGGCCTTCCTTGACGAAGTACTGCGCTCCACTGCCTGTGGTGAGCTCGTACGCGGCAACGAGGTCACCGCAGGCTCCCGCGAGCTGGAGGTTGCCTTCTTCCACCGTCAGGCCCGCGTCCCCGGCGCCGAGTCGGGCCCCGATGATCCGAACTACATCGCCTGTCGCCACGCCCGCGCTCGGATTCACCGCCACGAACCGGACCTCGCCGCCCGTGTTGTCGATGAACTGGGCCAGGACCACGAACCCGTTCACCCCCTGGATGTCCGTGACCTGAAACTGGGCGGGATCGAACCGGAGACCGATGCCACCCCAGCCCACGGCGAGGGCGGCCAGGCCGTCGCATGGCACCCGAGCCACCGCCACCGTCACCTCGCCCGGCCCGCCCACGCTCCCGATGAGATCGGAGAAGAAGACTGTGGTCGTCGCTGGCAGGTCCTTGCTGATCCAGAAGCAGCCACCGAGCCCCACCCCGGCCAGAGCTGCCACGCCCGCGGCCAGGAGCCTCTTCGCGACCGTCCTCATCTTCTCTCCTCTACGGGCAGGAGCCGGGACAGATCGGCACGGCGACCGGGAGACAGAGCAACGCCTCGGCGATCAGCTGGGCATCGGCGGTGTCCACCACGCCGTCACCGTTCACGTCCGCCGCGACCCTCTGGGGTGGAGCCAAGGCCACCAGGCCGAGCGCGGCTTGGTGGACGAGACGGGCGTCGCGAACGTCCACCACGCCATCGAGGTTCGCATCCCCCACGAGGACGAAGTTCGCTACGAGGTCCCGATCCGCGGTCGCCGCGAACGAGTAGGAAGGAGCAGCCCAGACCTCAACTCCGGCCTCGGTCCAGTTCACGAACCAGTAGCACGCGCGCGGCGCCGCCGTCACGGTCACGATCGCCCCGTGCGGATAGGTCCCCGCGCCGTCCGCGGTCCCGCCGGTCGGCGGCTGCACCCGAACCTGCACCGTGTAGGCTTGGAGGGTCCGAAACTCGCGTTCCGCGCCGTAGATCAGACCCCCTTCGTAGGCCAGCACCGCCCGGTGGCGGTAGGCGGTGCCGGGGGCAAGGCCCACGATCGCGGCGGCATGGGTGCCGTCCGCGGTGTACGTACTACACGGAGTGGCCTGCCAACTGGGACTGCCCTCCTCCCGATACTCGTGCCACACCACCGCACCTCCCCGCTTCAGTTCCACATCGTCGAACAGCCAGTGGATCACCGGGCTTCCATCCTGCCGATTTATGAGGATCCCCAGCCGAACCGCAGTCACGGTGAACGTCGCTACCCCAAATGCCGCCTGGACATCGGCAGTGAGGGAGTGCTCGTACCGGGTCCACTCCTTCCAGCCAGGGGTGCCTGCGCTCACGTGATGGAGCCGCATAGCGTCTGGGGGGAGAGATCCCTTCCGGATGTGATAGTAACGCAGGTAGTGGATCATCCCCCCTATCAGGATCTCCACCTCCACCAGCCCTCCGTGGTCCGAGACGCCACTCGTTCCCGTCTCGTACTGAATGCGGATCCAGTAGCTCAGGGTGAGGGGCACCCCCTCGGGCACCACGACGGTGAGCGACTGCGGGCAGGCGAGCCCCACCCAGCCCGCGCTGCTCGTCCCGTAGCGTAGGCGGCCCATGTGTCCCGGACGATCGTAGCCCGTGACCCGGTCGAAGATTTCTACGGTGGGACTCGCCTCCCCCTCAAGATGGACAAGAGAAGTCCCGTCCCAGTTATCTGGCCCGAGTGTTGACTCAAACCCAGGATTGACGAGATGTTGAGCTTGGCCCACGGTGAACGAGGCGTTCAGAACGGCAGACGTCGCTCCGATCTCCGTCGCGGGGTGAGTGGTCACAGTGGGAGCGACCTGGGCTGAGGCGGAAAGCCCCAGCCCGAGCAGGATCACCGGTACCCCAGTCCGGGACAACATCCTGCCTCCGCTGACGCTACGTGCTGAGGTGGGACGAATCTAACCGGTGAACGGGGGGGAGTTCAACGGGCCAAATGACCTAGCCCTTTTCGGATCTGCGTCAGAGCTCGCCACCGGCCTCGGGCACATCCCCCATGGGGGGATACCCGATTTGGGTTCGTGAAGGCCGCTCTGGAGGCGGAGGAGCCGCATCAGCTGGGAGGAGGCACCGCGTAGAGACGATCCGGAGCTGACCGCAGCCGGCGTGGATCGCCCACCGGAAGTCACAGGAAGCGTGCAAACGCAGCCCCGAGCTCGCGGAGGTCGGACAGATCATGGGCCAGCACCCGGTACACGATCTCGCGATCGATGGCAAGGTACTCGTGCACGAGGATATTGCGGAAGCCGATCATCCGGACCCATTTTTCGGCCAGGGCGGGGGAGAGGTGCCCCTTCTCGGCGAGGATCCGGGGGAGATCGTTGTAGGTCCGGACTTCGCCTAGTTCCAACGTCGCAACTACGTGGTTTCCCATGTCCAGCAGGGACTCGATCGCCAGTTGCAGGAACCGCTCCGCACTCCCGTACCGTTCGGGGTTCTCGAGGAACTCGGCGCGGGAGTAGCGACGGAGCCTCTCCAGTATCGTGAGGTACTCGTCGAGCTGGGCCAGCTTCCTGCGAAGAACTTCAGGCCGTATCACGGAAGATCCTCCCCTTGAATGCCTCCCGCTGGACACGGAGGTACGGCTCGAAGTCGAGGTAGAGCCGGACAAACTTCGAGTAGGTGCCCCCACGATCGAAATCGGGTCGCGCGTAGACAAGCCGGTTCAACCGGATCGCTTCGTAGGCGAGGACGATGTCGCGGTCATCGAGGACCACCAGGTCCACGTTGCAGAACCCCTCGCGCGCCAGGTCAGCGAGGATGTCGAGCTTGGCGTCGGCGCTCGGACCGTCGTCGAAGATCACGGCAAGGTCGAGGTCGCTTCCCGAGCGGGCCCGTCCCTCGGCGGCTGACCCGAACAGGTAGACCGCCTGAACCGATGGGTACCGGCGGAAGACGCGCGCCAACCGTTCCTGGGTCTTGTCGTCCATCGTCAGGACTATAGATCTGGGCCGGGTGGCCGACAACCGTTGCCCGCCGCAGGAGCTCGGGAGCCGCGGAGCTGGCCGCAGCCGGCCTGGATCGCCACGCCGCGGGAGCGGCGCACGGTGGCGTCCAGGCCCGCCTCGACCAGGACCCGCCGGAACGCGTCGACCCGGCGCTCCTCAGGACGCGTGAACGGGAGCCCGGGCGCGGGGTTGAACGGGATCAGGTTAACGTGGGCAAGCCGTCCCCGAAGGAGCGCGGCCAGAGCCCGGGCATGGTCGAGGCGGTCGTTCACGCCCGCGAGGAGCACGTACTCGTAGGAGACCCGCCGCCCCGTGGCTTGGGCATAACCGTCCGCGGCAGCCAGGACCTCCCGGATCGGCCACCTCTCCCCCAGCGGCACGAGCTCCCGCCGCAACGCGTCGTCCGGGGCGTGAAGGGAGATGGCCAGGTTCACCTGGAGCCCCTCCTCGGCCAGCCGGTGGATCCCTGGAACCACGCCCACGGTGGACACCGTGATCCGCCGCGCCCCGAGCCCAAACCCGCGCGGCTCGTTCAGGTTGCGGAGCGCCTTGAGGGTGGCCTCGTAGTTGAGGAGGGGCTCGCCCATCCCCATCACCACGACGTGGGTGACGCGCTCACTCTGGGGCTTGAGCGCCCGGGCGAAGTGGAGGACCTGGGCCGCGATCTCGCCGGCCGAGAGGTCACGCACGTAACCCATCGTGCCGGTGGCGCAGAACGGGCACCCCACCGGGCACCCGACCTGGGTGGAGACGCACACCGTGCGCCGGTCGTCCTCGCGAATGAGGACCGCTTCCACCCCTTGCCCATCGGCCAGGTTGAGGAGGACCTTCTCCGTCCCCTGATCGTCGGTCTGACGCGCGATGAGGGCGGGCTGGCCGATCGTGAACGCCTCCGCCAGCCGTGCCCGCAGCCGGGCGGGGAGGTTCGTCATCTGACCGAACTCCGTCGCGAGGTGTCTCCAGGCCCACTCCCAGGCTTGCAGGGCCCGGAACGGGGGCTCGCCCCACGACGCGAGGGTTGCCTTCACCTCATCGAACGAGAGGTCGAACAAGTCCCGCATCGCCCAAGTATGCCCCACGCGCCTCTCCCCCGACAGTGCTCAACGCGCCCCCTTTCCTCTTTCTCTCCCCTGGAGTCGGCCCGCTTCGGGAGGCGCTGGCCGTTGCCGGAGGGACCCGGCGACGGTAATGTCGCGCGATGGCCGAGCTCCTGATCGCGGGTGGAACCGTGGTCACCCCACGTCGGGTGGGGGCGGCAAGTGTCCTCGTCCGGGACGGCCGGATCGTTCGGGTCGGGAAGATCGGCCGTCGCGGGGAAACCGTATCCGCGCGGGGGCTCCTCGTCCTTCCCGGGGCAATTGACGCCCACGTCCACTTCGATCTTCCCGTGGCGGGAACCCGGTCCGCGGACGATTTCACCTCCGGAACCCTCGCCGCGGCCGCCGGCGGGGTGACGACGGTGGTCGACTTCACGATCGGTTCGGCCGAGGTTCCCCTTTCGGAGCAGATCGAGCGGCGGTTGAGCCAGGCACGGAACGCAGCGGTGGACTTCGCCCTGCGGGCGGAGATGGTGGGGTGGACCCAAGATCGCGTGGACGAGCTCGCCGGGGCAGCGAAATTGGGGGTCCGCTCGTTCAAGTTCTACCTCGCCTACGCATCGAGCGGGCGCCGGACGCCGTTGGGGACACTCCGTCAGGCGATGGAGGCGATCCGGGACCTCGGCGGGATGGCGATGGTCCACGCCGAGGCGGAGGAACTACTGGACCCCGCGGGCGGCCCGTCCCCCACAGCGCGGCCGGCGCTCGCCGAGGAGGTGGCGATCGCTGAGGTGGGGATCCTGGCTCGGGAGACGAGTTGTCCCACCTATATCGCCCACATCTCCAGCGCCCGTGGTTTGGCTGCCTTCCACGCTGCCCGGCGTGGGGGAGCTCCGCTCGTGGGGGAGACCTGTCCCCACTATCTCCTCCTCGACGAGACGGTCTACGCGCGGCTCGATGGGCACCGATTCTCGGTGACCCCGCCCCTGCGGACCGAGGCCGATCGGGAAACCTTGTGGCAAGCGCTGCGCGAGCGGCGGTTCCAGGCCGTGGCCACCGACCACTGCCCGTTCACGAACGCCCAGAAGGACGCGCACCGGGACGATCCAGCCCATCTCCCCTCGGGGCTCCCGGGAGTGGAGACGCTGCTTCCCCTCCTCTACGCCGAGGGAGTGGCGGCGGGCCGGATCACCCTCCGCGACCTCGCGTGGTACCTCGGCGAGGGGCCGGCGCGGGCGTTCGGCCTCTGGCCGCGCAAGGGGGGGATCCGCGTCGGTGCCGACGCCGACCTCGTCCTCCTCGATCCGAACCGAACGTGGACCCTCCGGGCCAAGGACCTCCACATGGGGACCGACTTCTCCCCCTACGAGGGGCTCCGGGTCCGCAGCCGGGTCGTGGGCGTCCTCTCGCGGGGCGAGTGGCTGGTGCGGGACGGCGAGCTCCTCGCCCAGCCGGGGCGGGGAAGGTTCATCCCCTGGGGATAACACAGTCGAAAGTCGCAAGTCCAAAGTCGTAAGTCGGCAAATCTAGGCGGTCAGCGCCTGTTCGCAGTCCCCCGACAAGTTAGCCGCCGGCCGATCTGCCTTGTCAGTCGGACATCACGAGCCGAAGGTCAGAATCTCAGGTACAATCCTGCAGGACTTGTGACCCGTCGACTCCGGACGGTGTGCGAGGAGGGAACGATGATGCGAAGGGTGCTGGGGATCGTGCTCGCGGTGGCCGTCGGCGCGCTCGCAGCGGGCGCTGAGGAGCGGGCTGTGGTGGGGTTGGGACATGGTGGATTCCTCGTCGGGGGCCTCTCGTTCGACCTCTCCCCGCTGAACCAGGCTCTGACCATGGCGGGCTACCCCGCAGTGGAGGGGCCGGTCGTGGTGTTCGGGGGAGGGGGAGGAGGAGGAGTTGTCGGTGGAGTGGTGTTCGGTGGGCTCGGGTTCGGGGGGACGACCTCCGTCCTCCAAGGGGAGAAGCGTGCCGACCTCGAGTTCGGCTTTGGCGGGTTCTTGGTCGAGATCCCCCGCCAGGCAGGGGATAGCGCGATCCTCGCGTTCGGGACCGTCCTCGGCGGGGGAGACCTCACCGTCAAGGCGCGGGCTCGCGTCCCGGTGGATTTCGCCGATGCCCTCGCCCAGCCACCCCTCAGCCAGTTCGGCCTGGGGTTCTTCGGGTGCCTACCGTACCTGAGGCTCCAGATCCAGGTCTTCCCCTGGCTCGCCATCGAGGGCTGGGGCGGGTACTTCGTCGCCTTCCCCGGCCAGTGGGAGGAAGGGGATCGCGAGATCGCCGGGCCCAAGCTCGACCTGCGGGCACCGTTCGTCGGATTGCGGATCTCGTTCGGTGGGATCGGCACGCCCGGTGAACCAACAACCCGTGTGGACCAGGCACAGCCTGCGCCTGACGTATCCCCACCCGAGGAGTGACGGCACCGTCCTGGTGTTACGGAGCCCCCCTGGATTCCAGGAAGGGGTTGTAGCGTCGGCCTTTATGGCCGACGTGGGGGTTGCCGGAACGGATCGGCGTCGGGGATGAACCCCGACGTCACGATCTTCCTTCGGCGTGTCCGGCGTGCGGAGGGCGGTCAACCGCTGGTCTCCCACGCGGCGACGATCTCCCCGAAGAACAGGGTATGGAGGTCGCCCCGTGGGTAGTACTTGGCCCGCAGCTCCTCGTCGAGGATGCCCCCCGGCTCGAGCTCGGCGCGGGCGACAACGCGGCACTCGTACGCCACGGCGCAGTCGACGAGGAGGGGAGCAGTAACCTTCGTTCCCGGCGCCGCGCGCAGGCCGAGCGTGGCGAACTTATCGACGTCCCGCCCGGAGCGGCTCCCGCAGAACGCGAGCTCGTCGGCCATCGTGCCCAGGGGTACGTTCACCGTGAACGCCCCGCTGTGCGCGATGCAGCGGTGGGTGTAGCGCGACGGCCGCACCAAGATGTGGCACACCGGCCGTGACCACACCGTCCCGAGCTGGAGCCAACCGATCGTCATCGCGTTCGGGCGGCCGCGCTCGTCCACCGCGACCAGGAACGCGCCGTTTCCATGCAAGATCTGTTCCTGAACTTCGCCGAACCGCTTCCAGGGGGTGATCGGGTTCATACCTCCCTCCTCCAGGTTGCTCGCTCGAACGGGCTTGGATAGTACGCAGCGAGGATCCCTCCCCCGATGAACTCGCGGAGGATGGACGTGGCGGGGATCTCCTCCCCGGGGTAGGGAACGAACCACTGCAGCTCCTCCAGAAGCCGTTCCGCCCTCAACCGTAGCCGCGGGTGCCGCACCTGAAGGAGGAGCGGCTCGGCGCGGGACCGGAGGACGTTCCACTCGTAGACGAGGGCTGAGTTGAACATCACATCGGCTCGCCCCTGATGGGGGAACACGAACCGCTTCTCCCCTCGCCGCACGTTGTCCCACATCCGCAGTGTATCCTCCGCGGTGTAGCCGCGGTACGCGGCATCCCGCACCACCCGCCGCAGGAGCCGGGTGTCGGTGGTCGACATCCGCACATGGTCGTCGAGGTTGAGCTGGGTGAGGGCGGAGGCGTAGATGCGGAACGAACGTTCCTCCAGGTGCGAGGGGAGGAGGCCGGGATTCAGGCAGTGCAGCCCTTCGACGAGGAGGATCCCGTCCTCCTTCAACTTGAGCTCGCTCCCCTCCTCGCGATGCCCCGTGGCGAAATCGAACCGTGGCAGGCGCACGGGCTTCCCCGCGAGCAGCTCCTCCATCTGGTGTTGAAAGAGGGGCACCTCCACCGCCGAGATGTCGTCGAAGTCGGTGAGGCCACGGCGCGCCATCTCGTCGCGGGGCAGGAAGTAGTCGTCCATCGACACCGGATACGGCCTGAGCCCGAGCGACAGGAGCTGGATCGCGAGCCTCTTCGTGAACGTGGTCTTCCCCGACGAGGACGGGCCGGCGATGAGGATCAGCCGCGGGGAAGAGGGGTGCGCGGCGATCATCTCGGCGATCCGGGCGATGCGCTGGTTGTGGAGGGCCTCCGAGACCAGGATCAGCTCCGTCATCCGCCCCGTCCGGACCGCCCCGTTGACCGTGCAGGCGTCGTACACGCCGAGGAGATCCAGCCAGTGGCCGTACTCCTCGAACACCTGGAGGAGCGCGGAGTAGTCCTCGGCTGGGGCGAGCTCGGTCGGCCGCTCGCGGCGCGGGAAGCGGAGGATGAACCCCCGCGGGTAGGGGGCGAGAGCGAACCAGCGCAGGAGTCCAGCGGAGGGCACCATCGGCCCG
>FWPV01000826.1_pt1 | contig 92784 bp, 72 predicted proteins | sample 2228371 | NCBI WGS metagenome assembly FWPV01 (sample SAMEA103939776, study PRJEB20133) | metagenome
GCCCCATACGGCGCACTATCCCCCGCAAACACCTCGCCCGCCGTCCCTCACCGGGTCGTAGCCCTGTACCGCTCCCTATTTTCAGGTTAGTGTCTGGGGAAGATGGGGGATGTGGCGAAGGAAGGGTGGAGGGTGTTGTTTGTGAGTCACAGTCACAATGGTGACTTGCACTGAGCCAGGAAGTACGGTATCATTTCGGTTGGATCGCAAAGCCGATTGGCGCCGGATCTAAAAAAGGAGACGTATGGCAGTTCAAGCACTGGAGTTGGAAGCGCTGCTCAAAGCAGGGATATTCCGTAGCAAGAGCGAAGCGGTCGAGGAGGCGTTCCGGATACTCTTTGTCACCCGACCGCAGTTGCGAGTAGAGGCGGCAATTCAACTGTTCAAAGATGGAGCGGTGACGTTGGGACGCGCGGCGGAGATCGCCGGGTTGACGCGCTGGGAATTGGAAGAGATTTTGGCGGATCGTGGAATCAGGCGCGTCGTCGAGAGTGACTCGCGAGAAGATCTAGAACGTCAGGTGGAAACGCTCCTTGGAAAGGAGTGACGTGATCCTCTGCGACACGAACATTCTTTCGAACGAGACCCGCGTGAAGAATTGGTGCAAACGCGCAGGCATCGGATACTGGGATTTGCCGGGTGTGCTTCGGGCATTGTGGCGAATGAATCTTCTCACGAAGGAACAGGTACGAGGACTGATGGCGCAGATTGAAGCCAAAGATAGGATTGTTTTCAAGAACCCCGAGCAAATCTTTAGAGATTGAGGACGAGTTTTGGAAGACTATTGCCTCGGCGTCCGTTCCTCGACCCCGACGTGCTGTATGCCATCGTCACCGGCCAGCCGGTGAGGCTATCTGTTCCTGACCTGGCTCTGACGACGTAGCTGCGCCTGTGACCGGCCGGCGGGATCCGATGTCCTGGGGGCGGCCTCCGTCGCCTCGAACAGCGCCGAGGGAGCAGAGCGAGACAGCCGGTTGGAGTTGATCCGGTTTCTGCACATCGCCAAAGGGCCGACTGCGGAGTTATGCAGGGTCACATGACTTGCGCAATCTCTTGTTCTGCAGTAGGCTTGAAGGCAAAAGGATCGGCATAGGGCAGATGAGTGAAGTTGTTGGTGTGAAGCCGATAAGGAGGGTGAACATGGAAGTGACACGCATCGTGATTGAGGTGCCGAGCGATGTCTTGGATGCGGTGAAACTGCCTCGTCCTGAAATTGAAGAAGAGATGCGCCGGGAATTAGCCTTAGCATTGTACGAACGCGGCGCGCTTGCGTTAGGCAAGGCGCGAATGCTGGCAGGAATGACTCGGTGGGAATTTGAGGAATTATTAGGGCGACGTCGCATCGTTCGTCATTACACAGCGGCAGACCTGGCCGAGGATATTCGCTATGCCGGTGGTGATTAGCGACTCGTCTACGTTGATCCATCTCGCCGCGATCGGACGCCTCGGTTTGCTTCGCGCGTTCTATGGTCGGATTGTCATTCCCCCGGCAGTGTGGGAAGAAGTGGTTGTGCAGGGACGCGAACGGGCTGGCGCCGCGGAAGTCGCACAGGGCAAACAGGATGGATGGATTGAGATTCAGTCGGCAACCAACTTCACTTTGCTTCGCCTATTGGAACATGAGTTGGACGCAGGTGAAGCGCAGACGATTGCGCTCGCCATCGAGCAGCCGGATGCGCTGGTCTTACTGGATGAGAGTGACGCGCGTCGAATCGCTGCCGTCTACAATCTACGCAAGACGGGCGCGATCGGAGTACTCATTCGTGCCAAGCACGAGGGGAAAATCGAGTCGCTCAAGACGGAGCTGGATCGCCTGCGTGGTCCAGGCGGTTTCTGGATCGAAGATGGGTTGTACCGCCAGGCGCTGCAGTCCGCGGGAGAATAAACAGCGGGTCTGACCTTGTCATTGTGGAATTTGAGACCCCAATGACGCGTTTGAAACCGGTCTCCTGGCGTGAGTTTGTGGAGCGACTGCGCCAGTTGGGCTTTGAGGGCCAGGCCGGTGTCTCTCAAGAGGAATGGCTGCGCGAGGGAGACAACTGAGTTCTAAACCCTGCGCGACGCGCTGATGAATTCTTTGCCACGAATTGCACGAATTTCACGAATTCACAGAGAAAAATTCGACTAATTCGTGTAATTCGTGGCCAGAAAACATGGCCTACCTTCAGTCGCAGCCGAACACCCTGCGCGTGCGCGAATCCCGCGCCGAATACGACATCAACGACTAACGTTCCAACGTTCAACGTTCCAACGTTCAACGTTCAACGTTCAACGTTCCAACGTTCCAACGTTCCAACGTTCAACCATGTCCGACATCGCCATCCGCGTCGAGAACTGCATCCTGAGCCGAGTCGAAGGACTGAGCAAACGCTACCACATCGGCCGCGCGCAGCAACGCCACGACACCCTGCGCGACGCGCTCGTTTCAACGTTCAAACGTTTCAACGACCGAAAGTCCTCTCCCGCATCACCGAGCCGACGGGCGGCCGGGTCGAGACCTGCATAAGTCAGTTGACGTCAGGGTATGTACGGGGTAGAATGGGCATGGCGGAAGGGTCAATCAATCGAAGGGGTGTAGATAAATGAGACAAGTGATTATTTATCCCGGTGAGGACGGCTATTGGGTGGCGGAATGCCCAACACTGCCCGGTTGCATCAGCCAGGGAAAATCCAAAGAAGACGCGATCGCAAATATCCGGGAGGCAATTCGCGGGTATATCAGCGCACTGGAGGAGGATAGCCTGCCGGTTCCGCAAGAGCATTTCGACACCTTGCTTGTGGCCGTATGAGCGGACTGCCGAGGATTTCTGGCCGGGAGTGTATCAGGGCATTGAGCAAAGTTGGCTTCTACGTACGCCGACAAGAGGGCAGCCATCTGATTCTGCGTCGAGACGACCCCTTGGCCCAACTGGTTGTCCCTGATCACAAGGAACTCGACCGGGGTACTTTGCGGGCTATCATCCGCCAGGCTGGACTTAGCGTAGATGAGTTCACAAGGCTCCTGTGACACCCATTGCATCTGGCTCTGTGACAGGGTTGCAGGGCGCTTTTGCGGGGCCGCTGTTGAGGGCTGTTCATCGAGCTGTCGGGCCAACCCAAGGGCTCCGCAGGCGAGCTCCGGGCGCAGACCTACGTGGCGCTGGACGCTGGCTACCTGAGCCAGGCCGAGTTCGAGCAGCTCATGGAACAGGCCGACAAGTGTAGCCGCCAGATCAGTCGGCTGATGGCCTACCTTCAGTCGCAGCCGAACACCCTGCGCGTGCGCGAGTCCCGCGCCGAATACGACATCAACGACTAGCGTTCAACGTTCAAACGTTCAAACGTTCCAACGTTCCAACGTCCCAACGTTCAACGTTCTAACGTTCAACGTTCCAACGTTCAACGTTCACCCATGTCCGACATCGCCATCCGCGTCGAGAACCTGAGCAAACTCTACCGCATCGGCCGCGCGCAACAACGCCACGACACCCTGCGCGACGCGCTCGTCTCAACGTTCCAACGTTTCAACGTTCAACGTTCTAACGTTCAACGTTCTAACGTTCAACGTTCCGACGAACTCTGGGCCCTGCGCGACGTCTCCTTCGAGGTGCAGCGCGGGGAGGTCGTCGGCATCATCGGCCGCAACGGCGCGGGCAAGAGCACGCTGTTAAAGATCCTGAGCCGCATCACCGAGCCCACCAGCGGCCGGGCCGAGATCCACGGCCGGGTCGGCTCGCTGCTGGAGGTGGGCACCGGCTTCCACCCCGAGCTGACCGGGCGGGAGAACATCTACCTCAACGGCGCGATCCTGGGGATGAAGCGCCGCGAGATCGAGCGCAAGTTCGACGAGATCGTGGCCTTTGCCGAGATCGAGCGGTTCCTGGACACGCCGGTGAAGCGCTACAGCAGCGGCATGTACGTGCGCCTGGCCTTCGCCGTGGCCGCCCACCTGGAGCCGGAGATCTTGCTGGTGGATGAGGTGCTGGCGGTGGGGGACGCGGCGTTCCAGAAAAAGTGCCTGGGGAAGATGGGGGATGTGGCGCGGGAAGGGCGGACGGTGTTGTTCGTGAGTCATAATATGGCGGCGGTGCAGACGTTGTGTAAGACCAGCGTTCTGCTTGACCAGGGCGTAATCGCCGCGCGCGGCTTGAGTGAACAGGTGATCTATGCCTATCTGGCAACCGGTACTGGGGCCGGCGAGACCACATTCGATGGGTCAACCCCGCGACAAGGAACCGGCGCAGCCCAATATGTTGCTGCAAGAATACTCGATGAGGCCGGAAAACCGATAAGTTCGGTTCCGATGGGGGGCAGCGTGATACTCGAGCTTCGTTTCCGTAACTCCCAGCCCATTGCGCATCCTGCTTTTAGCGTGCGACTTCATACCCCCATGGGACAAGATATTGCAGCATGGCGAACTCAAGAAACCTACGGCCAGATGCCGCTGGCCAAGACGGGCGGGTTGCTGCGCCTTCACATTCGCAACCTGAATCTGCTTCCAGGGGTTTATCATTTTGCTCTTGGGCTGACCGATGGATACCAAACGTTGGATCTCATAGAGAACGCGTTGGCGTTTGAGATTACGCCCAGGGCCCTGTATGACACCAGCACTTATTCCTCGTTTCGACGCGGCGAGTTGATCTACACCCCATGTGAGTGGACGCCACAATACTCGTAAGCCCGGCTATCGTTTAGCCTCATTCAAAGAAGGGGTCACACGAGCATGTCATCCTTGCGGATAGGTGTCATGGGCTACTATGGCTTTGGGAACCTTGGCGACGAAATGTTGCTCAAGGTGATGCGGAGTTTTCTGGCGCCGCATCGCGTAATCGCCTTTCCTGCCGCTTTTGTGCCGAACGAAGATGCTTTGGACCGCCTCAATAGCTTCCATTATCTGGTGCTGGGTGGCGGCGGACTGTTCAATCGCACTCCTACTCCCCCCTTTGATACCTTCGATCAGTGGGCCGCTCACTTGAAAACACCGATTTCGGTGCTTGGGCTCGGCGTGGAACGCCTTGATCCGCAATTCCTGCCAGCGATACATCACTTTGTGCAGAGGACAGATTACTTCGTTGTGCGCGATGTGGAAAGCCAGAGGTTGATCGGTCACCCCAAAGTGCGGGTAGCGCCCGACCTGACATTCTATCAGCCATTGCCAAGAGCGTGGAGCCATTCAGAGGCCACACACATCCTTTGTGGTGTCAATCTGCGCCCCCTACATCGGGGAGTAGAAGCCTGGATCGAGGCGATTTCCGATCTGTCGTGCCGCTTGCGTGCCTTGCCATTCTCTCTGGTGCCCAGTTATGATGACCGCGAACCGTTAGCGCAACTGGTAGGTAGCTGGCCAGCGCAAGTGTCCCCGGCCATGTACCAGGATCTGGATATAGTGATCGGCACAGCCTTCCATGCTGTCGTGTTGGCTATCCAGGCCGGTGTTCCCGTAATCGCTATCAACTACCATCCTAAGGTACGACGTTTGATGGAAGAGGTGGGGCTTGGCGAATTCGTACTGGAATGGGATGAACCTGAGCGACTACGGCCGTGTTTTGAGGAGGCACTGGCACAGCGAGAGGCCATCCGAGAGCGCATGTTTGCATATACCGACCGCGCGCAGGCGACGTTGGCCTCGCTCTTGGCCGAAGTTCGTTCAACCATCGAAGCACGAGCGTCTGCCGGTTCGGGATATGAGATATTGACTGGTACAGTGCCACGAGTCACCGTGCTGCTGTTGTGCCGAGGAGCCTCGCAAGAGGAGATCGCCCGAACGGCAGCCTCCATCCGAGGCCAGACCTATCCTCTGGTCGAGACCGTGCTTGTTGACTGCCCTGGTGATGCCCAAATGACCGCAGTAATTTCAAACGGCCAGGCTGCTGCGAGACCGACTTCGTTCGTTAGCAGCGATCAAAACGGCAAGAACGTGTTAGATGAGGTCGGCGATTACGTAACCTGGGTGACTGCTGGTGCCTGGTTCGCTGAAGATGCGCTGGCTTTGCTGGTCAAGAAACTTGAGACGCGCCCTCAGGCTGATCTGGTCTACAGCGACTACTTTGTAACCCATGACGGCAACATTGAGCGCACGGTCTCGTTGCGTCCATCGGCGCATGTCCGAGACTTCCGGTGGGGCCCCTCGTTCTTGACGCGACGTCGCTTGGCGGGAACGCTCTGGCAAGTTTCGACGCAGGGAGTTGCCCGCGACTTTCCCGCAGCGGACGCCATCGTCCACCTGAGCCAACCGTTGCTCTATGTGCCAGCGACTTCCGGCGAACATAACATGTACCTTGCCGCTATCGCCTTCGGTAGGGGGCGGAAAGTGGCAGCTCAAGAGCTTTTGGCGCAGGCTATCGAGGCAGATCCGGATTTCAGACAACATGCCCAACTCTTCGAACAGGCTTTCCAGATGTTCCTTGAGGCTGGGCACAATCCCCTCGTCACAACTGATCCTGTGATGTATCTCGCCGACGTTTGTACCGGTTTGCCGACTGCGACACGCACTCAGCGCGACTTTGCGCGCCGATTTGTGGGTCGAGCTTCTTTGGAACTGGCCTATATGGATCGCCAACAGGGCAGATGGGGACAGACGCGCAACAGCCTGTTGCGCGCGTTTTGGTATCAGCCCGATCTCCTCTCCAACCGCGGTGCCGTGTGGGTCCTGTTGGAGACAGTGCTCGGCCGCGCAACGGTTGAAAGCTTGCGAACTCTGCACAATCAGTGGAGAAAACGCTTGTGAGAAAAGGTCTGCTGCTGGCCGCTTTGATGATGTTTCTGCATCTATGTGCGCCGGATAGGGTGTGGTCATTAGACATCGGCGCCCCGTCAAGGCAATGGACGCCGCCCGTCAACCTGTTCGAGACCGAAGGTCGCGCCTCTGAGGCCGAAGTCGTCACTGATTTGTCCGGTGTTGTGCATGTCTTTTGGGCATTCGGGGCGCCAGGAGCTGAGGAAAACGGGTCAGCCCAGGCGATCTACTATTCTCGATACAAAGACGGTGTTTGGTCTGAGCCGGTGGACGTACTGATCTCCCCCGGCGGTCGGGTTGCGCGCATGCACGCAGTGGTCAGCGATGCGCAAGGTTATCTCCATATTGTCTGGTCAGGTGGCGACTCGATCTTTTACAGCCAGGCTCATGCCGCAAAGGCGGGGGACAGCCGCGCCTGGACAGCGCCGAGGGCGCTGATCACTGGGGCTACCAGCCTTGCTCCAGCCATTGCCATTTCGCAGCAAAATGAACTCTACGTGCTCTGGAGCCAGGGGGGAAGCGGGTTGATGTTTGTCCGCTCCATTGATAGCGGTCAGAGCTGGAGTGAACCGCGCGCGATCTATGAAGCAGGCGGCCCCAAGGAACTCGCAGCATCGGGGCGCATTGCGGTAGATGAGAGAGGACGCCTGCACATTGTCTTCACTTACGCTGTCGAAGATGCCGATCCGGGCAATTCTGATATTCACGTGCGCAACCCCATGTATTTGTACTACATGCGATCGGACGACAATGGAGAGACTTGGACAGAGCCGTGGCTCGTTGTGCCGGAACCACGCTTTGGCGAGATCGCTGTGGCGACCTATGGCGAGGATATGGTTCATCTGGTCTGGAACGGCCGTGCCGGACGCGACGGTCGTTACCACCGGTGGTCGCCAGATGGCGGCAGAACCTGGAGCGATGTGATCGAAGTGTTGGCCCCGGCGCCGCTTAACCCCATCGGTACGGGCGGTTTAACCGGTTTCCCTGCGCTGGTCACCGACGCTATAGGGTCATTGCATCTGGTCTCTGCCACCGGTAGGGGCCAGTACTACTTCCGGTGGCAAGCTGGCGTATGGAGCCCGCCCCTGTTGATTTCACCGGGGGTTCTTGGCGGCGGGGTAACGAATACCGCAGAGTCCATCGAGCAACCTTCCATCGCCCTGAGCGAAGGCAACCGCCTGCATGTCGTCTTTCACGATGGCTTCGAGCGAATTTGGTATACCGGTGCCACTATAGACGCGCCTTACCTGCCACCGCAACCGCTGCCTCCACCAAGAACGGAGGCTATAGCTATGCCCACAGCCCAACCTATTGCACCGACAGCCATCGTCCCAACCTCGACGCCGATGCTCCCTGTGGCGACGCAGGCTCCGCCCGGCGCAGGCAGTTCGACTTATCTGCCGCTTTTGGTCAGCGTCTTGCCGGTCGTTGTCCTGATCGGCATCGTTGTGGTGGCTCATAACGCACGGCGCAGAAGGTGAGAATCGCCTTGGCCCCAGGATCAGCCGGACCATGAGTGAAAGGCACACACCCCGCGTCAGCGTCATCATCCCCACCTATAATCGCTCCGGCTATCTGCGCCAGGCCATCAAGAGCGTGTTGGCGCAGACCTTCGAGGACTTCGAGATCGTGGTGGTGGACGATGGCTCGACCGACGATACGGCTGCCGTTGTGGCCTCGTTCGATGACCCGCGCGTGGTCTACCTGCGCCAGGACAACGCCGGCCGCAGCATGGCGTGTAACGCCGGGCTGAAACAAGCGCGCGGGGAATACCTGGCCTTTCTCGACGACGACGATCTCTATCTGCCGGAAAAGCTGGCCGTGCAGGCGGCCTACTTGGACGCCCATGCCGAAATCGGCCTGGCGGCGGGCGGCGCTCAGATCATCGCCCTGGACGGAGCGCTGCTGCGCACCTGGGAGGCCTGGCACGACCGGCCGCAGCTCTCGCTGCCGGACTGCCTCTATGCCTGTCCCCTGCTCACATGCAGCGTCTTGTTGCGCCGTCGTTGGCTGGCCGCATTGGATCATTGGTTCGATCCCCAGATGGATCGCGCCGAAGACACCGACTTTTGGATCAGGCTGCTGGTCGCCGGCTGCGCCATGGCTTGGACTCCACACATCGTCAGCGCCTATCGCCAGCATCCGGCCAGCTCCCAGGGTGACGCCATGCGCTATCAGCGCGGCTACCTGCGGCTGCTGGACAAGCTGTATGCCCGCGCCGAGCTGCCGCCGGCTGTTCAAGCCGAGCGCTCCAGGCTCTATGCCCACTATCACGTGGTGGGCGCGTGCTACGCCTATGCAGCCGGCCAGATCAACGTAGGTCAGGAGAGGCTGCAGCAGGCCGTGATGGCAGCGCCTGAGATCCTGACGGGGCAGCCGCCGCGCATCGTTTCCTCGGTAATCGGCGTCGCCGGTAGCGAAGGTATCGCGGACCCGGTCGGGTTGATTGAGGTCGTATTCAGGCATCTGCCGCCACCGTTGGTGCACCTGCGTTCGTATCGCCGCTACGCGCTCAGTGCGCTGCCCATGCAGCGGGTCTTTGCGGCTCATGCCGCCCACCGGCGACCGCTCCTCAACGACTGGTTGTTGGGGGTCTATCGCTATCCCCGCTGGCTGGCGAATCGCGGGGTTTGGTCAATCCTGGTGCGGGATGTGCTGCTGCACAGGAGCGCCTGACGAGTGGTTGCCTGATGCGTGTCGCCTGGTTCCCTAAGGCTGAAGATCTGGCCGGCAACCCCTACTGGCCGCGGCTGCAAGCGGAGTTGGTGGCGCTGGGCGTCGAGTTCGAGACCTCCCATGCCAGTTATTGGACAGCCCGGCGCTGGCTACTGCATCACAGGCGTAGCGTCGACGTGCTGCACTTCCACTTCATCCAGCCGCAGTACATGGGGCCGGGCGAGCGCGCCTCGCTGCGCCGGCTGCTCAAGTTCACCTCCGATCTGCTGCTGGCGTGGCTGCTGGGCTACCGCATCGTCTGGACCATGCACGACCTGATGCCCACCTGGCCCAAGGAGCCGGCTTGGGTCGAGCGGCTGGCGCGCTACGTCATCGCCTGGCTGGCCCATGATGTGGTCGTCCACTGCCAGGAAGCGCGGCGGCTGTTGCGCCAGGCCTTTGGCCGCTCATGGCGAGTGCACGTGCTGCCACATCCCAGTTATGCCGACACTTATTCCAACAACATCACCCAGGCCGAGGCGCGCGCACGCTTGGGCCTGCCCCAGGAGTGCCGCGTGATCGGCTTCGTCGGCGGCATCCGCCCCAACAAGGGGCTGGAGGACCTGATCGCGGCCTTTGTCCAGGCCGATGTGCCCGACGCCTGGCTATTGATCGCCGGCCGGCCGTGGCCGCCGCAGAGCTATGTGGAGCAGGTGCGCCAGCAGGCCGCGGCCCATCCGCGCATCGCGCTGGCGGCGCAGGAAATCCCTGATGACGAGATGCAGCTCTACCTCAACGCGGCCGACGTGCTGGCCTTTCCGTTTCGCCAGGTGATGACCTCTGGTTCGGTCATCCTGGCCATGTCCTTCGGCCGACCGATCATTGCGCCGCGGTTGGGCTGCCTGCCGGAACTGGTGGGGACAGAGGCCGGGTTTATCTACGAAGCGGGCGACGTTGCGGGTCTGGCGACGGCCATCCAACAAGCTTCCCACGCCGACCTGGCTGCCATGGGCGCGGCTGCCAAGCAGCGGGTCGATGCCGCCACATGGCAGGATCTGGCTGTGGGAACACTGGCCATATATGGCGGCAAGCGATGAACATCGCCCTCTACCACAACCTCCCCTCCGGCGGCGCGCGGCGGGCCATGGTCGAGATGGCCAAAGGCCTTGCGGCGCGCGGCCACACGGTGGATGAGTACTGCCCGGAGACAGCCGACCTGACCTTCCTGCCGCTGGACGGGATCGTGCGCCGCACGGTGGTGCTGCCCTTCCGGCCGCGCGGCGTGGCCAGGACGCGCGTGCCCCTGTTGACGCCCTACATCACGGCGGCCCGGCTGGCTGGCGACCTGCGCGCCATGGCCGCATTAGGAGCGGAGGCTGCCCAACGCATCGACCGGCAGGGCTACGACGTGGTCTTCAGCCACGACTGCCAGATTGTGCTGGTTCCCGACGTACTGCGCTTCTCCCAACGGCCTAGCGTACACTACTGCCACGCCGCAACCACCGCCAGCATGCGCTCTGATGAGCAGAGCGACTTACGCGCCGGAATGAGGCAACAGGTCAAACGTCTTTACTATCTTCCGGCCCGCCAGGCATTTCCCCGCCTGCGTTTCCATCAGGCAGGGCGCAACTTGCGCGCCGCTGGCCGCGTGCTGGCCAACTCCCGCTTCGCCGCGGCCGAGCTGGCCGACGCCTTCGGCGTAGCGGCCCAGGTATGCTATCTAGGGGTAGACACACTCACCTTCCGGCCGTTGGGCCTGCCGCGCGAACGGTTCGTGCTCAGCGTCGGCGCAGTGCACTACCACAAGGGTTATCGCTTTCTGATCGAAGCTTTGGGGCGGTTGCCACAGAGAGAGCGTCCTCCGCTGGTCATTGCCGCCAACAGCGTTGAGCCAGCCGAACTGGATGTGCTCCAGAGATTGGCGGCCGAAGTGAGCGTGGAACTTGCCGTGCGTCGTGTGGCCGATGCGGCCGAAATGGCCGAGCTGTACAACCGGGCTGCGGCCTTCGTCTATGCGCCCGTGCGCGAGCCGTGGGGCCTGGCCGCGGTCGAGGCCATGGCCTGTGGTACGCCGGTAGTGGCCGTGGCCGAAGGGGGCGTGGCCGAGTCGGTGGCCGACGGCGAAACCGGCCTGCTGGCCGGCCGGGACCCCGACGCCTTTGCGGCCGCGCTGGCCCGCGTGCTGGCCGATCCGGCGCTGGCCGCGCGCCTGGGCGCTGGCGGCGCAGCCCGCGCGGCCAGCCAGTTCACCTGGGCCGCGACTGTGGATTGCCTGGAGGCGCATTTGGCCGCGGCAGCCGGGATGGGGGGCGCGGCATGAGCCAGATCGCCCGCCCGCCGCGGGTGCAGGTCATCATCGTCAACTGGAACGGCCGCCAGCATCTGGCTGAATGCCTGCCCAGCTTGCTGGCCACCCGCTATCCCGACTTCCGGGTCACGGTCTACGACAACGGCTCCAGCGACGGGTCGTCCACCTGAGGACACGGGAATGTCTGCACAACCTAAAGTCAGCGTTTGTATTCCGGTGTACAATCCAGGCCCGTTCCTGGTAGACGCGATTGGAAGCGTGCTCGCGCAGTCTTTTGAGGAGTTTGAGCTATGGGTGGTTGACGATGGTTCAACGCAGCCTGTCGAACCTCTGATAGCAGGCTTCACCGATTCGAGACTGCGATTCAAGAAGAACAGACGCAACCTGGGCCTTGTGGGCAATTGGAACTGTTGCGTACAACTAGCACAAGGTCGATATATTGCCATTTTTCATCAAGACGATATCATGCACCCGGACAATCTCCGGACAAAGGTCGAGGCTCTGGATGCTAATCCCGGCGCTGGTTTTGTGTACAGCGATATCTGGCGCATTGACGATACGGGGAAAATCATTGGCGGGCACTGGATCACCCAGCCGAACACGGATAGTGTGTTCTCCGGTAAACAAATGTATGGAATGATCGCCGCTTCCGGCAATCCTATTTCCTGTCCATCCGTTGTTGTTCGTCAAGAATGTTATCAGCATCTTGGCCTTTTTGACGCAAGGTTGCCATTTACTGCCGATCTCGAAATGTGGATGCGAATCGCTGCCCACTATGACGTGCTTTATCTTGCGAAGCCTCTGATTTACCAACGCGTGCACTCAGCACAAGCAACAGCTCGTTTTCAGGGCACAGGTCGAGACTATTCCGATGTACTGAGGGCCCTGGACATCGTCCGATCGAGGGCCTTGCCCCTTGAAGTCTTGCCCGCGGTTACAAGTGCGTACAAGACACTGAGTAGCCACGCAGTGCAAATGGCTCGCTGGAAAATGCGCCAAGGGCAAATCGCAAGTGGCACACGTTATGCCGTGGTTGCCACGGCAGCATGGCTGCGCTTCGCGACTGCAATATTTGCACAGCGTTGACAACATGCGTCTTCTATTCATCACCAACTACTACCCTCCCTCTCGCTACGGCTGGGGCTACATGCAGCTCTGCGAGGAGGTGGCCGACGGGCTGGCGGCCCGGGGGCACGAGATCGCGGTGCTGACCAGCACCTATCGCGACGGCCCCGAGCTGCCCCGCCCCTATCCGGTGTATCGCCTGCTCACCATCGAGCCGGACTGGCACGGCCGGCGCTCGGCCGCCTGGCAGTTCTTCGTCGGCCGCCGGCAGCGGGAACGGCAGGCGGCCGCCCACCTGCAGCGCCTGGTGGCACGCCATCGGCCGCAGGCCATCTTCGTCTGGCACGCCATCGGCCTGCCCAGGGTCCTGCTCCAGGCCGCCGAGCAGCTTGCGCCCACCGTTTACTACCTGGCCGGCTACCTGCCGGAGCTGCCGGACGAATACATCGCCTACTGGCAGGCCCAGCCGGTGCGCCGGTCCGCGCGGCTGCTCAAGCGCCCGCTGGCCAGGATCGCGCTGGCCATGCTCCAGCGGGAGGGCAAGGCGGTGCCCCTCCGGTACGAGCACGTCATCTGCGTCAGCGACTATGTGCGCCGACGGCTGGTGGAGCAGGGGCTGATCCCGGCCGATGCAGTGGTGATCCACAACGGCGTTGATCTATCGGTGTTCTCGCCCTCACGCCCGGCCCGGACGTTCTGCGAGGCCGCTACGGTCTCGTGCCTGGTGGCCGGCCGCATCGTGCCGGAAAAAGGCATCCACACCGTGATTGACGCTTTTGCTCAACTGCGCGACCGGTCCGATCTCTTTCGGTTGACGATCCTCGGTGACGGCCCCCAGCAGTACGTGGCGGAATTGCGGGCCAAAGTGCAAGCCGGCGACCTGCAGGATATGGTGCGCTTTCAGCCGCCTGTGCCGCGCCACGAAATGCCGCAGATCCTGGATCAATACGATGTGTTGCTGCTGCCTTCGGAATACGCCGAGCCCATCGCCCGCTCCATGCAAGAGGCTATGGCCATGGGCCTCCTGGCGATCGGCACCACCACCGGCGGCAGCGGCGAGCTCCTGGTCCACGAGGAGACCGGCCTTGCTTTCGCGGCGGGCGACCCGGCGTCGCTGGCCCAGCAACTGGTGCGTGTGGTCGAGGAGCCGGCCCTGGCCGCGCGGCTGGCGGCGGCCGGCCAGGCGCGCGTGCGCGGGGAATTCCGCATTGACCAGACCATCGGCAAGATCGAAACGTATCTGCAGGGGGTTGTGGAGGCGCGGCCATGATCCATGCCGAGGCAAGCCTTCCCTTCGTCAGCGTCATCATCCCCACCTACAACCGCAAGGAGTCGCTCCTGCGCACCCTCGACAGCCTGGCCCGCCAGACCTACCCGGCCGACCGTTTCGAGGTGATCGTGGTGGACGACGGAGGGAGCGATGGAACCGAGGCGGTTGCGCAGCAGTCTTTCCCCTTTGCGCTGCGTTACATCCGTCAAAAGAACCAGGGCGCTGCCGCAGCGCGCAACCGGGGCGCAGCAGAAGCTCGCGGCGAGATCTTCATTTTTCTGGACGATGACATCACGGTGGTGCCCGGCTTCATCGGCGCTTTTCAAGCGGAGCTGACGCAGACTGCGCCGACAGTAGCTGTGGGTGCCTTGCGGCCACCGGCATGGCCGGACAAACGGATTTTTCGAGACCTGTACGCCCAGATCACTGCGACAGGAGATCAGCCTGATATCAGCTTTGCCGACTGCCTCAGCGGTATCTTCGCTGTGAAGCGGGAGGACTTTCACCGCATCGGCGCAATGCAAGATGTCGCAGGCGATGGCCGCACCGCCTGGGGCGATGTAGATTTCGGCTGTCGCGCCCACCGCCTGGGCTATCGTTTCCGCCGCGCGGTGGACGCCATCGGCTATCACGATGACCGGGCGATACACGACCTGGCTACTTACTGTCGCGTGCAACAAAAGGCCAGCCAACAAGCGGTGCTGCTGTTCAGCAAATACCCGGATCTGCAAGCCCATATCCCCATGTTCCGCGACAAAGGCCCCATTGCCTGGCGACAGGATCCGCCGGCGCTCATCCTGCGCAAACTGGCCCGGCAGGTCGCCTCGTCGCGGCCGGCCATGTGGGCTCTGGAGCAACTCGCTCACATCCTGGAACAGCGTTACCCATCACCCAGCCTCCTCCGCCCCCTCTACCGCTGGATCATCGGCGGGTACATTTTCCGGGGCTATCGGGAGGGGTTGCGGGAATACGCTTCGGTTAGACAGAAGAAAATGGACAATGGACCACAGACGATAGACCACGGACGATAGAACATGTCGGTCGTCCACCGTCTGTCGTCCGTCGTCACCCTCTCACGTAACGGCCATGACAACACGCTTATCACCTCTTCGCCTGCCACATCGTTGGCTTGAGGAAAATCCTCAGCTCTGGCTGCGCTTGCTGGTCGTTGCTGGCGTGCTGCTGGCCAGCGCCTATCTGGGGCCCCGGGCCTCGCAGCGTTACCTCATCCTGCTCGTGGGCGCCGGCATGGCCGTGGCCTTCCTGCGCTGGCCGCCGCTGGGCCTGGCGGCTCTCATCGTCGCCAGCCTGGTCGTCCCCTTCGCCATCGGCACGGGCACCCAGACCAGCCTCAACGCCACCGTGTTGCTCCTGCCCGTGCTCATCGGCCTGTGGCTGCTGGACATGGTGCGCCGCAAGGAGCTGCGCCTGCTCCCCTCGCGGCCCATCCCGCCCGTGCTGGCGCTCAGCGTCGTGGCAGTCCTGGCCTTCGTGGCCGGTTACCTGCCCTGGCTGACTTTCGCCCAAACCGCGCCCCTGCGAGCCCAGCTCGGCGGCCTGGCTGTGTATCTGCTATCGGCCGGCGCCTTTTTGCTCGTTGCCCACCAGGTGCAGGACCTGCGCTGGCTCGAGCGGCTGACCTGGCTCTTCCTGGCCCTGGGCGGACTGTACATCGCCGGCCGGCTGGCGCCGGGGCTGGGGCGTTTCACCGGCGCCCTTTTCCAGCATGGGTCCACGGGCAGCCTCTTCTGGGTTTGGCTGGTGGCGCTGGCCTTCAGCCAGGCGGCCTTCAACTGTCGCCTGCGCCCCGGCTGGCGGCTGGCGCTGGCCGGGCTGACGCTGGCGACACTCTACAGCGGTTGGTTCCAGGGACAGGGATGGGCTTCGGGGTGGCTGCCGCCGCTGGCAGCGGTCATCGTCGCCCTGGCGGCCGGCGCGCCGCGGCTGGGAATACCCATCGTGCTGGGCGCCGGCATAGCCATCGCCCTGAAGTGGCAGACGATCGTCGCTTTCGTCATGACCAACGACATGTACAGTTGGATCACCCGCCTGGAGGCGTGGCGCATCGTGCTCGAGATCGTCAAGGTCAATCCGCTGCTGGGCCTGGGCCCGGCCAACTACTATCACTACACCCCTCTGTTTCCCATCCTGGGCTGGTACGTGCAGTTCAACTCGCACAATCAGTACGTGGATATCGTGGCCCAAACGGGACTGCTGGGGCTCTTCTGCTTCCTCTGGTTCGCCTGGGAGGCTGGCCGGCTGGGCTGGCGGCTGCGGGCGCAGGCGCCGGAAGGGTTCCCCCGGGCCTATGTCTATGGCGCGCTGGGCGGGCTGGCCGGAACCCTGGCGGCAGGGATGCTGGCCGATTGGGTGTTGCCGTTTGTGTACAATATCGGCCTGACCGGCTTCCGGGCCAGCGTGTTGGGGTGGATTTTCCTGGGCGGGCTGGTGGTGGTGGAGAAGGAGACAGGGAGATGGGGAGATGGAGTGAGGGGGAGACAGTAGGCGTGGTGATGGCGCGGATCAGGGTGCATACGGAGCTGGAGGTGTATCGGCTGGCGTTCGAGTAGGGCAACTGCGAGCAGTTGCCCTACAAACTGGCGATTTTCGTCCCTGGGGGTGAGCCAGGGATCATGTCAACTACTCACTGAGCAACCAGCCGGAACAATGGGCCGTCCCGCGATGACAGACGCTCCCTCTCTCCCGTGCACCCCCTCTCCGGTGCTCTCCATCATCATCGTCTCCTGGAACACGCGCGACCTGCTGGCGCGGTGCCTGGAAGCGGTGGAACGTTCAAACGTTCGAACGTTTGAACGTTTAAACGTTGAAACGTTCGTCGTTGATAACGCCTCGACCGATGGCTCTGCGGCCATGGTGCGGGAACGCTTCCCGTGGGTGCGGCTCATCGAGAACGCGGAGAACGTGGGCTTTGCCCGGGCCAACAACCAGGCCATCCGCCAGAGCACCGGCCGTTACGTGCTCCTGCTGAACCCGGACACCGAGGTGCAGTCCGGCGCGCTGGAGGCGTTGTTGCGCTTCATGGAAGCGCAGCCCCAGGCGGCCGCGGCTGGCGCGCGGCTGCTCAATCCCGACGGCACGCTGCAGCCTTCATGCCATCCCTTTCCCACCCTGGGCCGGGAGCTCTGGCGCCTCTTTCATCTGGACGCCCTCCGGCCCTATGCCCTCTACGACATGGCGCGCTGGGACCTGGCCGGGCCGCGCGAGGTGGATAGCGTCCAGGGCGCGTGCATGATCCTGCGACGGGAGGCGCTGGTCCAGGTGGGGCTGCTGGATGAGGGCTATTTCATCTACACGGAAGAGGTGGACCTGTGCCGTCGGCTGCGCGGGGCCGGATGGCGGATCTACTGGGCGCCCCAGGCCGCGGTGGTGCACTATGGCGGCCAGAGCACCCGGCAGATGCCGGGAGAGATGTTCCTGCGCCTGTACGAGAGCAAGGTGCGCTACTTCCGCAAGCATCACGGCCGGCTGGCCGCCGGATGCTACAAGCTCATCCTGCTGGTCGCGGCGCTGGCCCGACTGCTGCTCAGCTCCCTGGTGTGGCTGGAGCGCCCGCCGCAGCGCCGGCAGCACCTGGCCCTGGCCGGCCACTACCGGCGGCTGGTGAGGGCGTTGCCGGGGATGTGAGTACGGGCAATGGGATGGAGAAGCATTCAGGATGAACGACATTGTGATGCTGCTCTTCGCCGGGCTGGCCGGTACCCTGGCCGCAGGGATGCTGGCCGATTGGGTGTTGCCGTTTGTGTACAATATCGGCCTGACCGGCTTTCGGGCCAGCGCGTTGGGGTGGTTGTTCCTGGGGGGATTGGTAACGATGGAACATACTTCTTAACGGAGCAAGAGACATGATGGTATATGTAAAGTGCGACTTCTGCGGAGCAGATAATGCAGCTTTAGTATTTCAAGCCTTAGATACCAATTACCACTTTGAGGGTATTTTCAATGTCGTGCGGTGCCGGCAATGTGGTTTGGTCTACCTCAATCCCCGGCCTGACGAGAATGAGATCGGTCTCTACTATCCAGAGATAGATTACACCTGCTTCAAGACCGTTTTGGAACCATCTGGATTTTGTCCAGATGATCCGTTCATGCGCGCAGTTAGTACCCTTGGCATTGATAGAGGGTATTTGTGCGACATAGGCTGTGGCGTTGGCAATTTCCTTGTGGCGGCCCAACGCTCTGGGTGGAGAGTAGCAGGAATCGAAATCAACAACTATGCACGTCGCCTCTGCAATGAACGGCTTGGAGAAGAAGCTGTGTTCCCTTCGCTTGAGCAAGCCGGGTTCTCATCCGAGACCTTCGAGGTAGTAACGTTATGGCACGTCCTGGAACATCTTGTTAGCCCCAGGTACGTCTTGGTAGAGATTAATAGGATTATTAAACTTGGAGGGATGGTTGCTCTAGCGGTACCAAATTTCGGTTCTCTTGAACGTCGAATATGGGGAGCGAATTGGATTGCTATCGATGCGCCGAGACATCTCTTTCACTTCACTAGACCTGTCTTGGTTCGTTACTTGGAAACCTGCGGATTCGAATTGATATGTGCATACCAACAGCCAGGTGCGAATTCCCTTGCCTCGAATCTGTTGCGTGCTTTCCGGGTTCTGTTTCTTGATCCGTTTGCTGAAAGAAGCGGCCAAACAAGAGTACCCCAAAGCCTGAAGACTCTTCCACAGGTCTCTCAAAGACATACCGAGATTTATAAGGTACACGAGCAAACGAAAGACCGAGTGCGAAACGTTACAACCCAGATCGTCTATCCAATAGCTTGGGTGATTGCCAGATTGCATCTAGGCCCAGAGCTTGTAATTTATGCTCGCAAAGCTGAGAGAATACTATAGTTATGGAGAGTATGGGATGGACGTGTTACAGTGTGGCCTCATCATGTTAGAAAAGCCAGGAGGGCTGGGGACGGCAGTAGCTGATGGGTTTGCGGAGAATGGGTGCAATATTCATATCGCATCGCTTCAGTCAGCATGGAACTTCAGAGAATGCGACTTTGTTGTGATTTATGGTCCCATGCAGTCATTGGTATCGGCTATATCTCATCTTGTTGCGATGCAACAAGTGCCCCCTTTGGTCGTTTGGTTTACGGAACAGGTTCCACGACCGGATCTTCCAAGGTTCGTGACTTACTGGTTCGCAAGAGCCCGTTATGCATTTGAAGGATTTTCCTATTTGGAGTCAGTGTCGCGTTTGGCTGGCAATCGGAAACTCGATTCGCTCATATTTGGGCGTGCTGGACGTCTGCGAGCACTGGGTGAATTGATTGCTCTCAAACGATGGAATTTGCTCAAGCTCGTGTGTGTATTTAGCGAAACAAACCTGCATTTCTTACGGCGTCATGGATTGCCAGCTACTCTGATCCCCATGGGTTACCACCCCCAGTTCGGAGAGCGTCTGAATATAGAGAGAGATATTGATGTCGTATTTTTGGGAAGTACTCGGGACAAACGACGAAAACGGCTCATTTATGAATTGGAAGATAGACTCTGTGCTAGGGACATCACATTTGTGGTAAAAGACGGCAGTCCAGAACGTGGTTATTCTTTCGGTAAAGAACGTACGACTCTTCTGAATCGAGCCAAGATCATGCTGAACATTATGCGCCAGCCATGGGATGATCCCGTCTTCCGGTTGCTCCTTGCCGCCCCCAATGGCGCGATGCTTCTCTCGGAAAGATTACTGCCAACAAGCACCGGTCCGTTTTGTCAAGAAAAGCATTTTGCTGTGGCTGATTTATCTGAAATAGTTGGCGCTATTGATTTTTATCTCACTAGAGAAGCCGAACGGCGGCAAATCGCTGAATGTGCCTATGAATTTGTGACCACGAAGCTGACAATGGGTAAGATGGCATTGGAGGTGCTACGCGCATTGGGGTTGCAGAAGCCCGGCTCAGGTTGACACTGTTGCAGGGTCAATTGTTGCAGGGTCAATGATGAAACCTCTGTTGTCCGTATACGATGGAAAAGTAGGTCTCTCCATCATCATCGTCTCCTGGAACACGCGCGATCTGCTGGCGCGGTGCCTGGAAGCGGTGGAACGTTCATGAACATTAATAATTTAACCGTATAACAGGCCGGTGTAACGCAGTAGTTGCGGCGAAGCGGTCTTGAAGCGATCGAGCGCCTTGGCGACATCGCCCTTGAGGGCTGGCCAGTCTTCGCTCGTGCGATGCAAGTGCAGCTTCTGTTGGTTAAGCCAGCGCCACAGCTTCTCAATGGGATTGCACCAGGGAGCATAGGTCGGCAGGCAGAGCAGCTCGATGGGCAGATCGGTGCGCGCAGGCTGGCGGGAAGCTGTCCAATGCGCCGGCACGTAGGGCGGCCAAGGGAAGGTCTGTGGCTGCAGGTAGGCCAGCACGTCGGGATGGAAGTGGAGCGGCCAATTGTCCATGACGACGTAGATGGTCTGCGCCTGCGGGTAAGTATCGCAGAGCATCCCAAAGAAGGCGCCCAGCGTAGCGACCGTGATCTTGCTCTGCTGGAGATAAGTGACTTGCCCGGTGAAGGCATTCAGGGCTGCCACGATGCGGAACCAGGCATTCTTGGCATGGCTGTGGTGGGCCAAGGGCTGGCTGGCCCCCATCAATTCGTAGTCGTAACCGACTGTCGGTTGCCGATAGTAGGTGAACTCATCCAGATACACGAACACGTAGTGCTCTGGCTCGGCTTGGGCCCGCTGGCGGCGTTGCGCAATGTGCGCCAGTTTGTCGGCATAGTGCGAATCGGGACTGTGCACATAGTCCCGCCCGCGCTTGTAGCTAATGCGCAGCCGCTGCAGCAGTTGCGACAGGCCCCCGTCCGTCCGCAGGTGTAACCAGGCGCAACTCACCCGCAGCAATGCCAACGTCCAGCGACTCCGCTCGTGGCCGAACTGGCTGGGCGCCTGGTGGATGACGTGTAGGAGGGCGGTCTGGGCGCTGGCCGCTTCCGGATGCTGAGGGGAAAAAGCGGGCTTGCGCCCACGTCCCTGCTGCACACGTAGCCCGGCGACCCCAGTTTCTCGGTAGCGGCGCACCCATTCATAGACGGTCGCCGGGCGCCGCGGCCACAGCAAGCCGTGCAATGCCACAGCGCGGCCTGATTGGCCGTCGGCGATCTTGAGCAGCGCTGCCGCCTTTTCGCGCAGATACGGCAACGGGTCATGATGCCGCACGTGGGATAACTCCCTGCGTTGTTCCTCGGTCAGTGTGAGTGTCAAAGTTGGTGCCATACTACCTCCAGAGGTTAGTGTAGCACGCATTCGTTATACGGTTAAATTTTTAATGTTCATAAACGTTCGAACGTTTGAACGTTTAAACGTTGAAACGTTCGTCGTTGATAACGCCTCGACCGATGGCTCTGCGGCCATGGTGCGGGAACGCTTCCCGTGGGTGCGGCTCATCGAGAACGCGGAGAACGTGGGCTTTGCCCGGGCCAACAACCAGGCCATCCGCCAGAGCACCGGCCGTTACGTGCTCCTGCTGAACCCGGACACCGAGGTGCAGTCCGGCGCGCTGGAGGCGTTGTTGCGCTTCATGGAAGCGCAGCCCCAGGCGGCCGCGGCTGGCGCGCGGCTGCTCAATCCCGACGGCACGCTGCAGCCTTCATGCCATCCCTTTCCCACCCTGGGCCGGGAGCTCTGGCGCCTCTTTCATCTGGACGCCCTCCGGCCCTATGCCCTCTACGACATGGCGCGCTGGGACCTGGCCGGGCCGCGCGAGGTGGATAGCGTCCAGGGCGCGTGCATGATCCTGCGACGGGAGGCGCTGGTCCAGGTGGGGCTGCTGGATGAGGGCTATTTCATCTACACGGAAGAGGTGGACCTGTGCCGTCGGCTGCGCGGGGCCGGATGGCGGATCTACTGGGCGCCCCAGGCCGCGGTGGTGCACTACGGCGGCCAGAGCACCCGGCAGATGCCGGGGGAGATGTTCCTGCGCCTGTACGAGAGCAAGGTGCGCTATTTCCGCAAGCATCACGGCCGGCCGGCCGCCGGATGCTACAAGCTCATCCTGCTGGTCGCGGCGCTGGCCCGACTGCTGCTCAGCCCCCTGGCCTGGCTGGAGCGCCCGCCGCAGCGCCGGCAGCACCTGGCCTTGGCCGTTCACTACTGGCGGCTGGTGAGGGCGTTGCCGGGGATGTAGGCAGTGAACAAAGCGACTCCAGGCCCAAGGTGATCCTCCATGAATGACACAGTGTGGACCAGGCGCTGTCTTCGGATCATAATAATTGTCGCAATCCTGGCGCGTTTCGCCGCCGCTTTCTACCTCGGCGATCGGGTGGAAGCGCTGCCGGCCATCCACGATCAACTCTCCTATGATGCTCTGGCCCGTGCCATACTGGCGGGCAAGGGTTATAGCTTTGACCAGGATTGGTATCCGTTTACGCCGGCAGGCACGCCCACGGCCCACTGGTCTTTTCTATATCCTCTGTATCTGGCTGTCGTATATGCAGTTTTTGGCTACCATCCCCTGATCGCACGTCTGATCCAGGCCGTAATCGGCGGCGTGTTCTTTTGTTGGCTGGCCTATCGCATCGGACGCCGCCTCTTTGGGCCCAACGTGGGCCTCGTCAGCGCCGGGGTGATGGCCATCTACGCCTACTTCGTCTATTACGCCGCCGCTTTGATGACGGAGACACTTCACATCGTGGCCGTCTTATGGGCGCTGGACCTGGCGATGGCAATCAGCGAGCCAGCGAATCGGCGAATCAGCGAATCAACGAACCAGCAAAGCCGCAAGCGGGGCTGGAAATGGAGTGAGAGGTGGCTCCTGCTCGGGTTGGCCTTGGCAATCGCGGCCCTGCTGCGCCAGGTTATCCTGGCCTTCGTGCCCATCCTCTTCGCCTGGCTCTGGTGGGCACTCCGCCGCAATACCCAATATCCACTACCTGACACGCCACACGCCACACGTAACCCTGTCCTGAGCAAAATCGAAGGAACCCATCACGTTTCACGCCCCACACCTTATGTTTTACGTTTTACGTTTTACGCATCACGCCTGCTATGCAGCCTGCTCGGCCTTACCGTGATGATCGCCCCCTGGACAGTGCGCAACTACCTGGTCTATCATCGCATCCTATTGTTGAACTCCAACGCGGGCTATGCTTTCTACACAGCTAATCACCCCCATCACGGCGCCAATTACGATTGGCAATACCTCCCCCATGTACCGGATCAGTTCAGGGTCCTCAACGAGGCCGAGTTGAACGACGCGCTGCTGGCTGAAGGATTGCGCTGGGTGATCGAAGACCCGGGGCGTATCTTGCGCCTGTCTTTAAGCCGTGTAGACGATTACTTTCGCTTCTTGCCCTGGTCCGAATCAGGTCTCATCAGCAACCTGGCCCGAACATTATCTTTTGGGCTATTCTTGCCCTTCATGGCTTACGGGCTGATCCTGTCCCTGCGCCGGTGGCGCACATGTCTGCTGCTATATCTTTTTATGATCAGTTATAGCCTGATACACATCCTATCCTGGCCGGGACCCAGATACCGGCTGCCTGTGGACGCTGTCTTGATCGTGTTCGCCGGACTGGGCTTGGTTAATCTTGCTGGCCCACTCTTTAAAGTGATCACATGGCTGCGTCAGAGAGCTATTCCGCAAGACTAATCCGGAGGTGTTCAGATGCTTTTCGTGGTATTACCAGCTTACAATGAAGAACAAGCTATTCCCCCGCTATTCGACGGGTTACGGGCTGCCTTATCCCCTCCCCTTGAGAGCACCATCATTGTAGTGGATGACGGTAGCCTCGACGGGACGGTCAGTGCTGTCCAGGCTAACTCGGAGGGATTGAACGTGATTTTAGTACAGCATGAGGTAAACAAGGGCCTGGGAATGGCTCTCAAGACCGGCCTGACAAAAGCCAGTGCGATTTGCGGCCAGGACGATATCATCGTCACCATGGACGCGGACAACACCCACGATCCCATGCTCATCCCACGAATGGTTGCTACCCTCAGATCTGGGTATGATGTAGTCATCGCCTCTCGTTACGCCGCTGGCGGAGAAGAGGTGGGGCTGTCCTATCGCCGGCGGATTTTCAGCCGGGGTGCCAGTCTGTTGCTTCAGCTTTTCTTTCCCATATCCGGGGCCAGAGATTACACCTGCGGCTATCGTGCCTATCATGCGGGATTGCTGAAGCGAGCCTTCGATACATACGGTGAAGGGTTTATTGAAGAACGGGGCTTCACCTGTATGGCCGAAATTCTCATCAAACTCGCTCGCCTGAAGGCACGGGTTATAGAGGTGCCGCTCGTGTTGAGATATGACCTCAAAACAGGCAAAAGCAAGATGAAGGCGTTCCGAACCATCGGCCGTTATCTGGTGCTGATGGCGAGAGGTACATGTCACACAGTTATGCCGTCCCCAAGATGATCAGTCGGGCCCAGGCGATTCCAGGTGCCTTAACCAACCTTTTGGACAGGCTGGCCAGTCGAGAAAAGGTTGCCCTGATACTGCTATTCTTCCTGGCCCTCGTGGTAAGGGCAGTCTACATAGGGCGCTTCGTCGGCTTTGCCAGTCCGCCTGTCTACGATGAGATAGGCTACGATTTGCTGGCCACGAGCATGCTGCAGGGCCATGGCTTTGTCCTTGATATTACCGCAGCGCCAACCGCGTCCCGTGTGCCGGGATATCCTCTTTTCCTAGCCCTGTTGTATGGTCTGTTCGGCCATCATGTGTGGGTTGTCAGGCTCGTTCAAGCCATCCTGGGTTCCTTCACCTGCCTGCTGATCTATGCGCTCGCTAAATCTGTGGCCAATCGCCGCGTTGGCTTGCTGGCCGCACTGGCAGCTTCTTTTTACCCCCTGTTTCTCTACATGGGAGGATTACTCTATTCGGAAACCCTGGCTCTGCTTCTCCTGGTTGCCGCCTTATATCTTTTCACCACAATCATGAAGCACAAAAGCTGGGCGAGGGCTTTGTTTGCGGGCATTCTGTTGGCGGCTTCAGTTCTGACCAATCCACTGGGGGCTCTTTTGATCCCTATCCTGCTCGTTGGGTTGTTAATGGCACAGGGGTGGCGAGATGGATTCAGATACGGCATCGTGCTAAGCCTGGGAGCGCTTCTGGTCTTGACCCCCTGGGTGGTAAGGAACTTCGTCGTGTTTGACAGGTTTATCCCTCTCTCCAGCCTGGCTGGCTCCAATCTCTGGTCAGGGAACAATCCGCTGGCCGATGGCGGCTTCGTCTATCCCAATCAGCAAACCTGGCCTGGTGAGAATTCACCTGACAGGGAATACCTGGGTTGGGCCAGCCTGGGAGAAGCGGATAGCTCCAGCAGATTCGCCCAGGAGGCCATTGAATGGATCGCGAATAACCCGGCCCAATTCCTCGGGCTGCTTCCCAAGAAGCTTCTCCGACTCTGGTCGCCCACGATGTATGGCCGACAGTTCAGCCGATATGCCCCTACGAACCTGGTGATGCTCATTGCCCCGCCCTATGTGCTCTTTCTGATTACTGCCTTCTACGGCATTCTCCTGGCACGTCGTTTCTGGCCCCTTAGCCTGCCCTTATATGCGGCTGTCGTGAGCTGTAACCTTGTGGCACTTATCTACTACGGGGCCACCCGTTATTCCATCAGCATGGCCCCCAGCCTGCTCATCTTTGCCGCCTTGGCCGTTGACCACCTCCTGCTGCGGCCGGCCAACAGCGATAAGAAGGGGAAAACCATATGAAGAATTTGCTCCTTATCTTTATCTCGGTGCTCCTGGGAGCTTCCGGACAGGTTCTGATGAAAAAAGGCATGCAGGTGTTTGGCATTGTCACCCTTGATAATGTATGGTCACAACTCGTGCGCATTTTCCTGGTACCCTACATCGCCATCGGTTTCCTCTGTTTCGGCATCAGCGCTATTCTGTGGTTGGTCGTCATTTCCAAGGCCGAATTGAGCTATGCCTATCCGTTGGTCAGCTTCGGCTATGTCATTGTGGTATTGAGTTCCTGGATATTCTTCAAAGAGGACATCTCGCTGGCCCGTTTGGCTGGTCTGGCCTTCATCTGCCTGGGTGTCTCGCTGGTTTCGGTCAGTTAGACATGTGACGCCCCAACAACCGTTTCTCGGCCCTCTCACCGTGGGGGCTGTCCTGCCGGCGCTGGCGAGACTGCCTGCCGCTCTACCTCTACGTGGCCTTCGACGCCGCCCTCCACCTGATCTCCTGGGTTGCCCCGCGCTATCGCCTGCCCAGCGACGCCGTGATGCTGCTCTTTGCCGGGCTGGCCGTGGCCGCTGTGGCCGGCCGACTGGGGTGGAGGCGGAGCAGAGGCGATGGGACCGGCTGACGTGGCACCCAGGCAGCGAGTGAGCGAGGTCTTGAGATGCGCATCCTCTTCCTGACCCAGGTGCTGCCCTACCCGCTGGACGCCGGGCCGAAGATCCGGGCCTACTACACCCTGCGCTGCCTGGCGCAGCAGCACGACATCACCCTGCTCTCCTTCGTGCGGCCCACCGACCGGCCTGAGGCCGTCGCGCACCTGCGCGGTTTCTGCCGCGAAGTGATCACCATGCCCATGGCCCGCTCGCGTTTGGCGCAGGGGTGGCGGGTGCGTTATAATAAGCAGGTGAGAAAAGCCGCCTGCTGGAGGATGTATGGGCCTGGACATTTCGGCCGCTGATGATGTGGACCTGGCCGTATGGGGACTGACAAGGAGTAAAGAGAGATCATTATGTCGAAGTTGAGATTCACCCCGATGTCTTTGCCTCAGTCCAGCGAAGAGCTGCGACAGGTGCTGCGCCGCAGTCTTGAACAGGCAACGCCGATGGATGATCTTGTCCAAATGGTTCGTGCACTGACCCGATATGAGCTTCGCTACGGCATGGACTCTGACGACTTTTTGGTGCGTTTCGAGGCTGGCGAGCTCGGTGACGCAATCGAGTTCGTGCGTTGGGCTAATATCTACGAAATCTACCGGGAGACTAAGGCCGAGCTTGACCAGATGGTGCGGCTGATCGAGACCTACGCGCTGCCGACGACAGCATGATGAACGCGCTTCACCGCTATTTGAGCCGCTTGCATGATATCATGCTGTCGCGCCAGGAAATACAGATTGAGGAGATGGAAATCCTCGACCGCTCAGATCGTCGCGGCGAGAGCAGCGAATTCTATGCTCGGTTACGTTTTTCTGATGGCTCGCAGCTCCAAGTGGTGGAGAAACTGATCGTCGAGCGATATACCAGCATCAAAACTCGTTATGCATACCATTATCAACGGGCGGATGGCACGCTGGTGTTTCGTTACGACAACGTGCCGCACCACCCCGAGATTGCGACGTTCCCGCACCACAAGCATGTAGGAGATAGAGTTACTTCCGCCCAACCGCCGGATCTGAGCGAAGTGTTGCGAGAGATAGATGGACTGCTTTATGCTGCATAAATATGCAGAGATGTTTGGTTCTGCTCGACATTGTGGATATGGCAGTATTATATGCCAGGCATCCCCGGCCCGACCGGCGGAGCCGGGACGGGCTTGCAGAGTGCCTGGCACGTAAGGTCGCTCGTTCAAATTCACACGTGCGCATCCTCTTCCTGACCCAGGTCCTGCCCTATCCGTTGGACGCCGGGCCGAAGATCCGGGCCTACTACACCCTGCGCTACCTGGCGCAGCGGCACGACATCACCCTGCTCTCCTTCGTGCGGCCCGCGGATCGGCCCGAACTGGACGTTCCTCCGGCACAACTGGAAGCCTGATTGCGAGAATTGATCGCAATGGACGCTATCTCCATTCTTTTCCTGCTGGCCGTCGGACTGCCGACGCTCTACCTGTATGTGCTTGTCCTGGCTTCGGTCCGCACCCGATCGGCCCGGCCCTGCCAGCAGCCGCGCCATCGCTTTGCCATCGCCATCCCTGCCCATGACGAAGAAGCGGTCATCGGCCGTACCGTGGCCAACCTGCGACAACTGGATTATCCATCTCATCTGTACGAGATCCATATTGTCGCCGACCACTGCACCGACCGTACCGCGCAACTTGCCCGCAGCGCAGGAGCCATCGTACACGAACGCCACGAGGAGCCGCGCGGCAGCAAAGGCGCAGCCTTGCGGTGGCTCTTCCGCCGAATATTCCAGGACGCAATTCGCAATCCGCAGTCCGCAATCGCAAATCACTATGACGCGGTCGTCATCTTCGACGCCGACACACAGGTTCACCCCCAATTCCTGCGCATCATGGACGCGCGCCTGTCCCAGGGCGACCAGGTCATCCAGGGCCAGCACCGTATCAGCAACCCCGACGATGGCTGGTTCCCTGCCCTGACCTGGGCTATGTTCATGGTGGATAATCGTTTTCAGAACCAGGGCCGCTCCAACTTGGGCTGGTCAGCCAAGAACATGGGGGATTCGATCTGCTTCCGGGCCGATGTGCTGCGGAGGCTGGGCTGGGGAGAGGGGCTCACCGAGGACTATGAGTTTCGCCAAAAGCTGCTGCTAGAAGGGATCAGGATCACCTATGAACCGGCCGCAGTCGGCTACGGAGAGGCGCCGGCGACTCTGGCGATGGCGCAGAAGCAACGGGCTCGCTGGCTGCGCGGCGCTTCCGATGCCAGCCGGCGATATGGATGCCAGATGCTGCGCGAAGCGGTGCGGCGACGAGATATGGCGTTGTTGGACGGCGCTCTGCAGGCCACCTTGCCGTCCTATTCGACGCTGACATTGCTGGCAGTCTTGGGCTTTGTCTTGCAGATTCTCGGCCCCACGCGTCCTTCGACCATGCTCACGGGCCTGTGGGGAGGCATTCTGGCTGCGCTGTTTGTCTATCCCTGGCTGGGTTTGGCGCTGGAGCGGGCGTCTGTCAGAGCGTATCTGGCGATCATGACGGGCCCGCTTTTCGTCTTGTGGCGCACATGGCTGGCAATCCGTGTGCGGTTCACGCAAAAGGCGGTACCGTGGGTGCGCACGCCGCATGGCACAACAAAAGGTTGAGATGCACGTTCTTGTCATCCTGGGCACCCGGCCCGAGGCCATCAAACTCGCTCCCGTCATCCGCGAGCTTAAGAGGCGCGCCGGCGATCGGGACATTACGGTCAGGGTCTGTCTCACTGCCCAGCACCGCCAGATGCTCGATCAGGTCCTCACGCTCTTTGACATCGCGGCCGACATAGACCTCAATCTGATGCAGCCTGGCCAGACCCCCTCTCAGGTGGCGGCCCGCGTGCTGGCCGCCCTGGAGCCGGTGCTGCAGGCCGAACGCCCCGACTGGGTGTTGGTCCAGGGCGACACGACGACCGTCATGGCGGCCGCGTTGTGTGCGCATCACAATCGAGTCCGCGTGGGACATGTGGAGGCCGGCCTGCGTTCCTACGACCGGGCCAACCCCTTCCCCGAAGAGATGAACCGCGTGGTGGCCGATCATGTCAGCGACCTGCTCTTTGCCCCCACCGAGCAGGCCCGGCGCAATTTGCTGCGAGAAGGCATCGCGGATGCCATGATCCGGGTGACGGGCAACACCGTGATAGATGCGTTGCTGTGGGCCGCCGCGTTGCCCGCGACACCTGAGGTGCATCGCCTGCTCGGCCAATTGGGCATCGCAGACGGGACGAGGGGACAGGGGGACGAGAAGACAAGGGGACAAGGAGACGAGGAGACAGGGAGACAGTCTTCTCCTCTCCCCCCCTCCCCCTCTCCTCATCTCATCCTGGTGACCGCACACCGGCGGGAGAACTTTGGCCGGCCATTGGAGAACATCTGTGCGGCCCTGCGCACCCTGGCCGGCCGCGGGGACGTCCAGGTGGTCTATCCGGTGCACCTGAACCCCAACGTCTGGGGGCCGGTGCACGAGCTGTTGGACGGCGTCCCCGGCATCCGCCTGCTGCCGCCGGTGGACTATCTGACCCTGGTGCACCTGATGAAGCACAGCGCCCTGATCCTGACCGATTCGGGGGGCATCCAGGAGGAGGCGCCCGGCCTGGGCGTGCCGGTGCTCGTCCTGCGCGAGGTCACGGAGCGGCCGGAGGGGGTCGAGGCCGGCACGGCGCGCCTGGTAGGTACCGATCCCGGCCGGATCGTCGCCGAGGCGAGCCGACTGCTGGACGACCCGGCCGCGCACCGAGCCATGGCGCGGGCGGTCAACCCCTACGGCGACGGCCACGCGGCCGAACGGATCGTCGCCGCGCTGCTGGCGCATCAGGCCGACGTTTAACGTTCAACGTTCCAACGTTCAACGTTCCGATGTGCGTGCGGAAAGGAGCGATTCCACAAAAGAGACGGCATCTTGGGCCAGTTCGACGGCGTCGCGCGCGGCTTCGTGGGTGAAGACGTCCGCGGGGATGCCGTCTGGCAGGCCGTTGGGGTAGCGCGTGGGGATGTAGTAGCCGTCGAGCAGGCTCCACCTGCGGCCGCGCGTGCGGAACTCGGGCTCGAAGCGGGCCGCGGTAGCCAGGAGACGCTCGACAGAGTGGCCCAGGACGATCTCCTCGCCCTGGGCATACAGGAAGGCTTTCAGGGCCTTTTCCGCTACCTGCTGCGACAGGAAGCAGGCCAGGTGGAAGGCGCCTTGCTCGGCCAGGTGCCGGCACCAACGGAGGTCCTCCTGGGCCTGCCGCAGCCAGCGCAGGCCCTCCTCACGCGGCGGATTTCTCATAGATCACCGTTCCTTTCTGCAACGCCTCACGGATGATGCCGCGGCGCCGGTTCGCTTCGATCTCGCCCGGGGTGTAGACAAAGAGATCCAGGTCTACAGGCACGGCCAGCTCACGATACAGGAGGGCCGTGCGGGTGACAAAGTCGAGGGACGAGTGCATGATGACCAGGATATCGAGATCGGTAAAGAGGTCGCGGCGGCCATCGGCGTACGAGCCAAAGAGGATGGCTCGCTCGACGTCGGGGTTGCGAGCGAGCGCAGCGACGATCTGGCGAAGCGCACGACCCAACGCACGGCGGTATTCCTGGCGTCGGTGGGCCAATGGTTCACTCATGGTCCCTCCCCTGGGATCATTGTACCACCAGGTTCCCTGGGAGACAAGAAGTCCGCGGGCTGGCGGCGCGCGGGCGCCGGAGGAAGGGGAGCGGCTGGCGCGGGCCGGGCGACAGTGAGTGGAGGAGCAGTACGACCGGCGCAGGGTCTACCGGCGTGGGATGATGAAGCGCAGCGCCCTGATCCTGACCGATTCGGGGGGCATCCAGGAGGAGGCGCCCGGCCTGGGCGTGCCGGTGCTCGTCCTGCGCGGGGTCACGGAGCGGCCGGAGGGGGTCGAGGCCGGCACGGCGCGCCTAGTGGGCGCCGATCCCGGCCGGATCGTCGCCGAGGCGAGCCGGCTGCTGGACGACCCGGCCGTGGCGCGGGCCATGGCGCGGGCGGTCAACCCCTACGGCGACGGCCGCGCGGCCGAACGGATCGTCGCCGCGCTGCTGGCGCATTAGTCCAACGTTCAACGTTCTAACGTTCCAACGTTCAACGTTCCAACGTTCAACGTTCCAACGTTCAACGTTCCAACGTTCAACGTTCCAACGTTCAACGTTCCAACGTTCAACGTTCAACGTTCCAACGTCTAACCAACGCCGGACATTGCCGCCAGCGGGAGATTGAGGTACAATGGTCGTGGTTGATCCGGTTGGTAGAGGCATGAATAGAATGTAGTATAGAATAGAGAGGAGAAGCCAATGACCAGGCTATTCACCGCTGTCCTCTACAGAGAGGACGACCTCTACGTTGCCGAATGCCCGGAGGTAGGCACTGTCAGTCAAGGTTATACCGTTGAAGAAGCGCTTGCAAATCTGCGGGAAGCAACCGAGCTGTATCTGGCGGAATTCCCGCTACGGAAAATTGAGCGACCATTGCTGACAACTTTTGAAGTGGCCACCTATGCCTGAGCTGCGCCGGGTATCAGGGCACGAAGTGATCCGTGTCCTGGAGCGACTGGGCTTTATCCAGGTCAGACAACGTGGGAGCCATGTGGTTCTCAAACGGCAGACCAGCGCTGGCGAAATCGGGTGTGTTGTACCATTGCATCGGGAGCTTGCCATCGGCACCCTGCGCGGTGTCTTAAGGCAAGCCCAGGTCACGCCCGAAGAGTTCATGGCCCACCTTACATGATCCGGGCGACAGGCAACACCGTGATCGACGCGCTGCTGTGGGCGCCGATCCCGGCCGGATCGTCGCCGAGGCGAGCCGCCTGCTGGACGACCCGGCCGCGTACCGGGCCATGGCGCGGGCGGTCAACCCCTACGGCGACGGCCGCGCGGCCGAACGGATCGTCGCCGCGCTGCTGGCGCGTCAGGCCGACGTTTAACGTTCCAACGTTCAACGTTCAACGTTCCAACGTCCGATCGAGAGATCAAGACACAACAATCAATGACAGATTTTGGCACGAATGACTCTGTTACTGTCTTGCAGCGCATTCGTGATCAGGCCCGTACTGATAACCTCCGCATCACGCAACATGCGCACCAGGAGATGGTAGCAGAGGGGATCACCCTGGCTGAACTCCAGGAGGCGATCGAGACGAGCGAACTGCTGGAGAACTACCCGCAACATCAGCGAGGGGCCTGTTGCCTGCTCGTTGGGTGCACACGGGATGGACGTATGCTGCATATTGTGTGCACCACTGCGCAGCCAGTTCTCATCGTGATCACAGTCTATGAGCCGAAACTGCCGAAATGGATTACACCGAGGCAAAGGAGAACGAGATGATGAAATGCAGTATCGAGGGTTGTCCAGGGACCTATGAGCAGAGAACGATCGTGCACACCCTCTGTTTTCGGGGACAAACGATCGTTATTGACAACGTGCCCGCCGAAGTCTGCCCGGTGTGTGGCGATGTGTTATTAGCGCCCGAAACTGTACGCCAGATCGAAACACTGCTGCGCACCGGTGCAACCCCGGTACGCATGATTCCTGTGTACGAATTTGCCTGAAGCTGCCGGCGGCGGAGCGGCCGGAGGGGGTCGAGGCCGGCACGGCGCGCCTGGCGGGCGCCGATCCCGGCCGGATCGTCGCCGAGGCGAGCCGGCTGCTGGACGACCCGGCCGCGTACCGGGCCCTGGCGCGGCGGTCCACCCCTACGGCGACGGCCACGCGGCGGTGATGGGCACTCTTCGAATGGATGGGGCTAGACGTAAAGGAGCTGATTGCGGATCTCGTCCGCAGTCAGGACGTTGAGCAGGGTCACAATACGCGTGGCCAGCTCATGGGGCAGTCGCCGTGTTGCGACGATGATCCCGGCGTGCTCTCGACCGGATGCGAGGTACTCGCGGTGCAACTGCTCGAAATCCAGCCGGTTATGCGTGACAATGCAGCGGTCGAGAGCGGCCGCATGTGCCAGTTGTGCGGCATCATTTTGCCCTAACATCTGTTGGGCCACCGCCGTCACGACGTCGAGTCCGCGGCTGCGTAGCAGGGTAGCGACCAGGGCCGAAACATCCTCATCCAGGTACAGCTCCGCAAACAGCTTCATGCAGCAACTTTCCGACGCTGAACAGCGGGATGGACCAACGACTCAGGCACCCGGTTAGCCTGGATGTAGCCGTTGATTTCCTGTTGGTTCTCGGCGTAATACCGCAATGCGTCGAATACCTGGGCCAGAGTGATGTACGGCAAGTGGATGGGGATTTCATCGGGGGCGATCCCCATGCGCCACAACTCCACGATGGCACGCACCGGGGTCTTGGTGCCGCGAATCACCGGTTCGCCCCCCAGCAACGATTCGTCAGATATGATATAGGACATCACGCGGTCAACGGTCACGTTTATTACTCAGCTTTCCGGTTCAGATGATACTCTAACCTAAACTACTTATCAAAAACAAAACTGTGCTCGATAGGAAGCATTTGCTTTTTCAAATTATAGCAGGCTGTACACAAAGGTCAAATCAATGGCGCGGGCGGTCCACCCCTACGGCGACGGCCATGCGGCCGAACGGATCGTCGCCGCGCTGCTGGCGCATCAGGTCAACGTTCTAACGTTCTAACGTTCCAACGTTCAACGTTCCAACGTTCAACGTTCCAACGTTCCAACGTTCAACGTTCCAACGTCCAATCAACGCAGACATTGCCGTCAGCGGGAGATTGAGGTACAATGGTCGTGGTTAGGATATTCCGTTGATAGAGGTTCGAGATGCTTACGTATGAAGTCCTGAACAGGGCTCAATTCGTAGTGGATGCCCGCGGCGTCAGGCAAGCCGTCCTGATTGACTACCAGTTTTGGCAAGAGCTTCTGACCTTTCTGGAGGATCGAGAGGATGCCGAGGAAATCCGGCAGCTTCGTGAAGCGGGGGAGGAAGCCATCCCGTGGGAACAGGCAAAGGCCGAACTGCGCGCCGAGGGTATAGATGTATAGCGTCCGTGTCCTGCGTCAGGCCGTCAAGGATATCTCCGATCTACCCCGAGAGTATGCCAGGCTGATCGCAGAGCACGTTGACCGGCTCCAGGAGAACCCTCGTCCACCGGATGCCAGGCGACTGCAGGGCGGTACAGACTACAGCTTACGGGTGGGAGTGTACCGCATCCTCTACGACATAGATGATAGCGCCAAGTTGGTAACGGTCTATCGAGTAAAACATCGGCGTGAAGCGTACCGCTGACCGTTCCTGCCGTCCGAGCGGCCGGAGGGGGTCGAGGCCGGCACGGCGCGCCTGGTGGGCACCGATGCCGGCCGGATCGTCGCCGAGGCGAACCGCCTGCTGGACGACCCGGCCGTGGCGCGGGCGGTCAACCCCTACGGCGACGGCCGCGCGGCCGAACGCATCGTCGCTGCGCTGCTGGAGCGCCAGTCCGACGTTCAACGTTCCAACGTTCAACGTTCAACGTTCAACGTTCCAACGTTCAACGTTCCAACGTTCAACGTTCCAACGTTCCAACGTTCCAACGTTCAACGTTCAACGTTCCAACGTTCAACGTTCCAACCTCCAACCAACGCCGGACATTGCCGCCAGCGGGAGATTGAGGTACAATTATTTCAACGTTCAACGTTCTCACGCTCAACACTTGATCGAGAGATCAAGATAAGACGATCGCAGTTGATTCAGTTGATCAAGGGTCAAGAGGTGCGCTGATGACCGCTATAGAAGCTTTGCAAACCGTCCAGTTTGTGACCGTGAAGGGAAAGCGATTTGCCGTGCTCGACGCCGAAGACTGGCAAATGCTCGTGGAGTGGATAGAGGATCTGGAGGATACCCAGATTGTGCGCACAGCGCTTGCCGAGTTACACGCTGCGGGCGGGGATCGCCAACGGGCCGGTTGGTTGCCGTGGCATGAAGCAGAAGAGGAGCTGACGTGACCTCTTACCGGGTCTTTATTACGCCGCGCGCGCTCAAGGAAGCCAAAGCGCTGCCGGGCCATATGCGGCAGCGCATCCGGCGGGCAATCCAGGCCTTGGCAGATGATCCTCGCCCTACCCACAGCAAAGAACTGGACGTGCGCGGGCTGACACAAGAAGTACGCCGGCTCAGACTGGATAACTGGCGAGTGGTATATGCCATTTCCGAAGCGGACAACATCGTAGACATACTGGCAGTGCGCAGACGTCCCCCATATGATTATGGGGATCTACAAGCTCTACTGAGTGAGCTGGTATGAAGTTCAACGTTTTGACGTCTAACGTTCAACGTTCCAACCTCCAATCAACGCCGGACATTGCCGCCAGCGGGAGATTGAGGTACAATGGTCGTGGTTGATCCAGTTGACACGTTTCGAGAGGTGACCTATGACGGCCATTGCGCCCGGTCAGCCTGAGGCGGTCTCTTCCCCGCCCATCTCGACGACCTCGTCGGAGACGATGGCCCTGCGCCGCCGGCTATTGGAGGTGCTGCTGGCGCCCGCACCGCCGGGCCGGATGACCTACGAGGAGTTCCTGGCCTGGGCCGACGAAGACACCCTGGCCGAGTGGGTGGACGGGGAGATCATCATGACCAGCCCTGCATCGGACCTGCATCAAGACCTGCTTCGCTTTTTGACCGCCGTGTTGAGCGTGTTCGTAGAGGCCCGCGACCTGGGCGTGATCCGTCCGGCGCCCTTCCAGATGAAGCTGGCGCGCTCAGGCCGGGAGCCGGACCTGCTTTTCGTCGCCCACACCAATCGTGACCGCCTGGGCAGCACCTATCTGGATGGCCCCGCCGACCTGGTGGTGGAGATCGTCTCGCCGGAGAGCATCGGCCGTGACCGGGGCGAGAAATTCGCCGAGTACGAGGCGGCTGGCGTGCCGGAGTACTGGCTGCTCGATCCCCAGCGCCGCTGGGCCGAGTTCTATCGCCTGGAGGGGGAGCGCTATCGCCTGGCCCTGGCAGGTTCAGAGGGGGAATACCGCTCGGCCGTGCTGCCCGGCTTCCGGCTGCGCCTGGAGTGGCTCTGGCAACAGCCGCTGCCCCCGGTGTTGGCCGTGCTGCGCGAACTGGGCGTGATCTGAGGAACCGGCAGGGATTGAAAGGAATCAGGAGCGTGAAAAGGATTACGCCGTATCTGGAAGAAATCGTGACCCGGTTACGGCCAATCCGACCGGTTAAGGTCATTCTGTTCGGCAGCCAGGCCAGCGGGGATGCCGATGAAACCAGTGACCTGGATCTGCTCGTGGTCACCGGTGACGACAGTTTGCCGGCCAGCTATCGCGAGAAAGAAGAAATCTATCTCGAAGTAGCCCGACTGCTTCCCACCACATGCGCATACTCTACATCGTTCCCTATACCCCCACCCCCATCCGCACCCGGCCCTATAACCTGATCCGCGCGCTGGCGCGGCGCGGGCATCGGGTCACGGTGGCGGCGCTGTGGGAGGACGCGGCCGAGCGCGCCGCGCTGGCCGACCTGCAAAGCCAGGGCATCGAGATCATCGCCCGGCCGCTCCCCCGCTGGCGCTCGCTGTGGAACTGCCTGCGCGCCCTGCCCACCCCCACGCCGCTGCAGGCCGTCTACTGCTGGCAGCCGGCCCTGGCGCGCAATCTGCAATCTGCAATCTGCCATCTGCCATCTGCCATCTGCCATCCGCAATCTGCCATCAGCAATCTGCACCCCGACGTCATCCACGTGGAGCACCTGCGCGGCGCCCGCTACGGCCTCTACCTGCAATCTGCAATCCGCAATCTGCAATCCGCTATCGTGTGGGACAGCGTGGACTGCATCTCCTACCTCTTCGAGCAGGCCGCGCGCGACAGCCGCACGTTGCAGGGCCGACTGATGACCCGCCTGGAGCTGGGCCGCACCCGGCGCTACGAGGGCTGGCTGGCGCGCCGGTTCGACCGCGTCCTCGTCACCTCGGCCGTGGACAGAGCGGCGCTGGAAGGGCTGGCCGCGCTGCACAGCTCCCCCTCGCCTCTCAGGAGAGGGGGCAAGGGGGGTGAGGTCGTCGTCCTGCCCAACGGCGTAGACCTCGCCTACTTCACGCCGGACGAGACGCCGCGCGCGGCGGCCACAGTGCTCTTCAGCGGCAAGATGAGCTACCACGCCAACGTCACCGCCGCGCTGCACCTGGCCCACGACATCATGCCGCTGGTCTGGGCCCGGCGCCCCGATGTCCAGGTCTGGATCGTCGGCAAGGACCCGCCACAAAACGTCCAACGCTTAAACGTTCAACGTTCAACGTTCCAACGTTCCAACGTTCAACGTTCAACGTCCCAACGTTCCAACGTTCCATGCATCACCGTCACCGGCGCCGTGCCCGACCTGCGCCCCTACCTGCGACAGGCCACGATCGCCGCCGCGCCCGTGCCCTACGGCGCGGGGATTCAGAACAAAGTGCTCGAGGCCATGGCGTGCGCCACGCCGGTCGTCGCCAGCCGACAGGCGGTGGCCGCGCTCCAGGCGATCCCTGGGGAGCACCTCCTCGTCGCCGACGACGCCCAGGACTTCGCCCGTTGCCTGCTGTGCCTGCTTGACGACCCTGAGCTGGCCCGACGTCTGGGCGCGGCCGGCCGGCGCTACGTGGAACAGCATCACGACTGGGACGCGATCGCCGCGCAACTGGAAGAGATCTATCGGGAGGCTATCGCCGACCATGCTGACCGCAACCGTTAGCCCGCGCGACGGTTGGCTGCCCCTGTCGCGGCGCGGCCGGCGCCGGCTGTGCACGGCCCTGTTGCTGGGGGGCGACGCGCTGGCGCTGGCTGCGGCCTTCGGCGCCGCGTTCCTGGTGCGCTTCGCGCTGCTGCCCTACGCGGCGCCTCTGGTCCCGGCCGACTACGCGCGGCTCATCGCCGTCGTGGTCCCGGCCTGGCTGCTCATCTTCGCGGCGTTTCAGCTCTACAACCCGCGCTATCTCTTCGGGGGCCACCAGGAATACGCGCGCGCCTTCAATGCCATTCTGGGCGGTACCCTGGCGCTGGTGATCTTCGGCTTCTTCCAACGCGATGGCCTGGCCATCTCGCGCGGGTGGCTGGCCCTCTTCTGGGCCCTGGCGTTGCTCTTCGTCCTCGGCGAGCGGTTCGCCCTGCGCCGGCTGGTCTACGCGCTGCGCCGCCGCGGCCATTTGCTGGCGCCCGCGCTCATCGTGGGCGCCGACGAAGAGGGCCAGGCCCTGGCCGAACAGCTCAACGCCTGGGCCACGTCGGGGCTCTACCTGGTGGGCTTCGCCGACGACCAGCGGCCGGTCGGCAGCCCGGTGTGCGACGGACAGCGCGTGCTGGGCCGGCTGGACGACCTGGAACGCCTGGTGGGCGAGGGCCAGATCGAGGAGCTCATCGTCGCGCCCACCGCGTTGAGCCGGGAGCAGTTGCTGGAGCTCTTCCGGGCCTTCGGCGCCCACCCGACCGTCAACCTGCGCCTGTCGTCGGGGCTGTTCGAGGTCATGACCACCGGCTTGCAGATCGAGACACGCGGCAGCGTGCCGCTCATCAGCGTCAGCAAGGCGCGCATCAGCGGCCTGGATGCCGTGGTCAAGCGGCTGCTGGAGTGCGCCCTGGTGATCCCGGGGTTGATCGTCCTCTCGCCCGTGCTGGTCGTGATCGCGCTGGCCATCAAGCTCGATTCGGCCGGCCCGGTCATCTATCGCCGCCGCGTCATGGGCGTCGGCGGCCGGCAGTTCGACGCCTTCAAGTTCCGCACCATGTTCGTCAACGGCGACGCGATCCTGGCCGCGCAGCCGCAGCTCAAGGCGCAGCTCGAGCGCGAGGGCAAGCTGCGCGACGACCCCCGCGTCACGCGCGTGGGCCGGTTTCTGCGCCGCTACAGCCTGGACGAGCTGCCGCAGCTCTTCAACGTGCTGGCCGGGCAGATGAGCCTGGTGGGGCCGCGCATGATCTCGCCGCCGGAGATGGCCAGATATGGCCGCTGGGGCATGAATCTGTTGACCGTCAAGCCGGGCATCACCGGCCTGTGGCAGGTCAGCGGCCGCGCCGACATCCCCTACCCCGAGCGGGTGCGCCTGGACATGCACTACATCCGCAACTGGACCATCTGGCTCGACCTGCAGATCCTGTTCCAGACCATCCCCGCCGTCCTGCGCGGCCGCGGGGCCTACTGACCGCCATTCGCCATTCGCCATTCGATTCGCCATTCGCCATTCGCTGATTCGCCATTCGCCATTCGCCATTCGCCATTCGCCATTCGCTATTCGCCATTCGCCATTCGCCATTCGCTGATTCGCTGATTCGCTGATTCGCCATTCGCTATTCGCCATTCGCCATTCGCCATGCTCATCGCTCGTGCTCCTGTCCGCGTCAGCTTCTTCGGCGGCGGCACCGACCTGCCGGCCTACTATCTGCAACACGGCGGCGCGGTGCTCAGCGCCACCATCAACAAATATGTCTACGTCATCCTGAACGTCTGCGAGCAGGATGACCTCCAGATCACGTCGTCCGACTACCGCACCTTCTACCGCCACGTCCCCGGCGAGCCGCTGCCGTGGGACGGCGACCTGAGCCTGCCGAAGGCCGTGCTGCACCATTTCGGCATCGGCCACGGGCTATCCATCTTCCTGGCTTCCGAGGTGCCGCCGGGCACCGGGCTGGGCTCGTCCGGCAGCGTGACGGTGGCGCTGGTGAAGGCGATCAGCACGGCCTGCGGCCGGCGGCTGGCCCCGCAAGAGGTGGCCGAAATGGCGTGCGAGATCGAGATCGGCAAGCTGGGCAAACCGGTGGGCAAGCAGGACCAGTACGCCGCGGCGTTCGGCGGGCTGAACTGGTTCACCTTTGCCGCCGATGGGGTGCAGGTAGAGCGCCTGGCCGTGCCCGACGCCATCCTCAACCGGCTGCGCGCCAACCTGCTGCTGGCGTTCATCGGCGCGGCCCATGACTCGGCGGTGATCCTGGCCGAGCAGAGCCGCGCGAGCCGACAGGGGGAGGCCGCGGTGACCGACGCACTGCGCGGGGTCTACGAGCTGGCGTTCGTCGGCCGGGAGTATCTCCTGGCCGGCGAGCTGGACCGCTTTGGCGCGTTGTTGGACGTGGCCTGGCAGCACAAGCGCCGCTTCGCCCGGAGCGTGACCAACGAGCGCATCGAGCGCTACTATGCGCTGGCGCGAGACCACGGCGCGCTGGGCGGCAAGATCGCCGGCGCAGGGGGCGGCGGATTCCTGATGCTCTATTGTCCTGCGGACGCGGTCGGCCGCGTGCGCGCCGCGCTGGAAGCTGAGGGCCTGCGCTGTCTGGACTATCACTTCGAGGCCGACGGCGCGCGCGTGCTGTTCAACGCCGGGCTGCGGCTGCAGAACGGAGAAACGGCTGTGTGCGCTATGTCCAAAACGGAGACGGCAGGGATCGGGGCTTTACGTTCGCGGCTTACGACTTGAGGTAGTCGGCGATCGCCTTTGCGTAGACGTTGAAGTCTTCCAATCGGCGCTTGAGGACGCTGAACACAACGGCGTTGTCTATTCGAGCATAATCATGGACGATCAGATTGCGAAATCTCGCCATTGCGATCAGTCTCGGGAGAAGCTCATGGGGTACGATTCCCTCTTCGGCTAATACGACAAATACATCCTGGTTGTCGGTCGGGCGCCGGAAGCCCTCTTGCGCAATGATATGCTGGCCGATATCAAGGCAGGCCTCAACCGCCAGGTGCAGCGTGCGCTCGACCGTACGCCGAATCAATTTGTTTTCGACATAAGTCTTGAAATCAACGCTTTGAAGTTGTCGTAAGTCGGCTGTGTATTCCTCGAGCAGCGTCAATCGCTCTTGAATCACGGTGTCCTCTTTTGCCAAAGCTTCCCTCCTGAATGCGTGTCAGCAGCGCGCGATTCTGTTCAGCGAGCATCGGCTGCAGATCGAAGTATAACTTCATGGTGCGCACTTCAAACGCAACGCGTTCAGCCCGACTGCGCTCGAACAGCAGCCGTCCATCTCGGATTACTTGATAAGCCAGGGGCGGCGCAGCCCGATTCAGGATGACGACCTGTACTTCGCGATCCGCAAAACGATCCAGCGCCATCATCAACTCCAGCTGGCGCTCCACGATCGCTTCGTCGTCCATAGAGGCATCTAGGAGAACGGCGATGTCCACATCGCTCATCGGGCCGGCCTGGCCGCGCGCAACCGAGCCGAACAGGTAGGCCGCAATCACGTCTGCTTGTCCGGCGAAATAGGTCGCAAGCCCGGCCAGGTCCACATGGGGCGCGTTCTCAGGTGCCATTGTCGTTCCTGGATCGTTCTCGACAGTTTACCGTTGTCACTATATCACCGAACGCGATGTTTGGCAAAGTGCATCAATCGGTTGCTTCCCGTCTGACCTACGACCGCCAGTGGGCCATCCTGATCGGCGTACTGGTGATCCTGGACGCGCTGGTCGTCTACACCAGCCTGAACCTGGCGTACGTGGTGCGCATTTCCAGCGGCCTGCTGGCGTACAGCGCGAGCCACGATCCGGTCGCATATCGCTTGTTCACCGTCGTGAGCCTCCCGGCATGGCTGATCATCTGTGCGCTGTTCGGCCTCTATCGTCGGGATAACCTGCTGGGCGGGCTGTTGGAATACCGACAGGCATTCGGGGCCTGTACAGCCGGCACCATGGCCATCATCGTTGTGACCTTTTTCTGGCGCAACGAGATGGAGATCTCGCGCGGGTGGCTGCTGCTGGCATGGGGCCTGGCCTGCTCCCTGCTGATCGCAGAGCGCTTCCTGGTGCGCCGTGTGGCCTATCTGCTCCGCCGCCGCGGCTGGCTGACCGCCCGGGTGCTGATCGCCGGCGCCAACGACCAGGGTTGCGCGATCGCCCGGCAGTGGCTGCGCAATCCCATCTCCGGCATGGCCGTGGTCGGCTTCGTGGACGACTTCAAGCCGGTGGGCGCGCCGGTGGCCGACGGCCTGCGGGTGCTCGGCCGGCCATCGGATCTCGACGCGATCGTGCACAGGACCGGCGCTCAAGAGGTGGTGGTGGTCAGCAACGCCGTGGCCTGGGAGACCTTCGAGGAGGTCATCGGCCGGGCCACGGCGCGCAATGGCTACACGGTGCGCCTCTCGCCCGGCTTCTACGAGACCCTGGCGACCGGGGTGGCCGTCACCAACAAGACCTTTGTGCCTCTGCTCACCGTGGAACAGGCGCGGCTGGTCGGGCTGGACACCGTGCTCAAACGGCTGTTGGATTACGGGCTGGCCGCGCCGCTGACCCTGCTGGCTATCCCTCTGCTCGCCCTGATCGCCCTGGGGCTGCGCCTGTCGCGCCCAGGCCCGGTGCTGGATCGGCATCTCGCACTGGGCCAGGGCGGCGCCGCCTTCACCATGTACAAATTCCGCACCCATCCCCCTCCCCCCTTCCCTCGCAGGGAAGGGGGGCCGGGGGGGTCAGGTCCTCGCCTGGAGCAGTTCCTGGCCCGCAGTGGGCTGGACAAATTGCCGCAGCTCTTCAACGTGCTGGCCGGCCAGATGAGCATCGTGGGCCCGCGGCCGCGCGTCCTGGGTGCCGTGGACGATGCGCCGCACATCGCGCCCAACTTCCAGGCCGTGCGGCCGGGCATCATCGGCCCGTGGATCGTCTCCACCACCTGGGTGTCGGGCGACGAGGCGCAGGACGAGCTGTACTACGTGCGCAACTGGACCATCTGGCTTGACCTGCAGATCCTGATCCAAACGGTGCTGGAATGGCTGACCGGCGCCCTGCGCCCCGCAGCGCGGCGTCGCAATCCCGACGGGTGAAAACTGCCCCCGGTGGGCGGATGCCATCCGCCCCTGCCGCACAGTTTTCGGAGCAACCATGTCCCATTACCCTGATCCCATTGCCCGGCGGCTGGCGCGGCCGCCCAAAGCGTTGATCCTGGCGGCCGGCGAGGGCACGCGGCTGCGGCCGCTGACCCTCGATCGGCCCAAGCCGATGGTGCCCATCGCCGGCCGGCCGCTGTTGGAGCACACCGTGCGCTGGTTGCGGCGTCACGGCGTGTGTGAGATCGCCATCAACTTGCACTACCGTCCCGAAGCCATTACAAGCCACTTCGGCGACGGCGCGGCCTTCGACGTCCGCATCACCTACTCGTACGAGGAGCGACTCCTCGGCACGGCCGGCGCAGCGCGCAAGCTGGCGCATTTCCTCGGCGACGGCCCCTTCCTGGTGGTCTATGGCGACGTGTTGACCGACCTCGACCTGCGCCGCTTATTGTCGTTTCACCATGCGCAGGCCGCGCGCCAGCCCGCGCTCGCCGCGACCGTGAGCCTGTACCATGTGCCCAATCCCACCGAGGTGGGGCTGGTGGGCGCCGACGACTGCGGCCGAATCACCCGCTTCGTCGAAAAGCCGCAGCCCGCCGAGGTGTTCACCGACCTGGCCAACACCGGCATCCTGGTCGTCGAGCCGCACGTGATCGAACGCATTCCGCCCCAGGTCTACTGCGATTTCGGCCGCGACCTCTTCCCGCAGCTGCTGGCCGACGGCGTACCCCTCTACGGCTGGGTGATCCCTCCGGGCACCTACCTGCTGGACATCGGCACACCCGAGAAATACGCGCAGGCGCAGCGCGACTGGGCCGGCCGCGGCTGAGGAGGAACCGATGAGGCGACCCGCTATTTTCCTCGACCGGGATGGCGTGATCAATTGCAACCGCTGCGATCACGTCAAGGCATGGGATGAGTTCGTGTTCCTGCCGGGCGCGCTGGAGGCGCTGCGGAGACTGGCCTGGCTGGGCTGGCCGGTCGTTGTGGTCAGCAATCAGGCCGCCGTCAACCGCGGGCTGGTCAGCCGGCAGACGGTGGACGCGATCCACGCGCGGATGGTGGGCGCCGTGGCCGCGGCCGGCGGCCGGATAGACGGCGTGCTCTATTGCCCGCACCGGCCCGACGAGAACTGCGACTGCCGCAAGCCGCGGCCGGGCCTGCTGTTGCAGGCGGCCGCGCGCTGGACGCTGGATCTGTCCCGCAGCTACCTGGTGGGCGATGCGGAGTCCGACGTGCTGGCTGCCCTGGCCGTCGGCTGCCGGCCCGTGCTGGTCCGCACCGGCCGCGGGGTGGAGCAACTGGCGCTCCTGCGCCAGCACGGCGTGGACAGCTTCCACGTGGTTGCCGACCTGGCCGAAGCTGTGGATTGGATCCTGGCCGGCGAACTTGCGTTTCGGGAGAAGCTCTCGTATGTCTAAGATCCTCGTCACCGGCGCGGCCGGGTTCATCGGCTCGCACATCGTTGACCGCTACCTGGCCCTGGGACACGACGTGATCGCCGTGGACAACCTGGCCACCGGCGCGCGGGAGAACGTGCATCCGCAGGCCCGGTTCTTCCAGCTCGACGTGCGCGATCCCGATTTCGGCCGGCTCATCCGCCTGGAGCGGCCGGAGGTCATCAACCACCATGCCGCGCAGACGATGGTGCGCGTCTCCACCGAACAGCCCGCCTACGATGCACAGGTGAACGTCCTGGGGATGATCAACCTGTTGCAGGCCGCGGCCGAGGCCGGCGTGCGCAAGGTGATCTTCGCCTCGTCGGGCGGTACGGTCTACGGCACCTGCCAGCACCTGCCGATCACCGAGGAGGAGCCGTTCGCGCCCGAAAGCCCCTACGGCATCAGCAAGGCCGCCGGCGAGCACTACCTGCGCTATTATGCCGCTAACGGCGGGCCGTGCTATACTGCGTTGCGCTATGCCAACATCATCGGCCCGCGCGACACGGTGTCCAGCGAGCACGTCATCACGGTGTTCATCCACCGGCTGCTGGCCGGCCAACCGCCGGTGATCCACTGGGACGGCGAGCAGGCCAAGGACTACCTCTACGTGGACGACGCGGTGGAGGCCAATGTGCTGGCGCTGGCGTGCGGGGACAACCAGGCGTACAACATCGGCTCCGGCCGGCCGGTATCGGTGAACGCCATCTACCGGCTGCTGGTGGAGATCACCGGCATTCACATCCCGGCCGAACACGGCCCCAAGCGCGCCGGCGACGTGCGGCTGTTCTATTTCGACTGCAGCAAGGCCGCGCGCGAGCTGGGCTGGCGGCCGCAGGTGCCGTTCGAGGAGGCCGTGGCGCGCACCGTGGCGTGGTACCGGGCACGCCGAACGGATGAGGAGCCTCTGCAGGGCCTTGTGAAAGCCTGATGGCATGCTGTATGGTATAATGTTTGGGCTTGCCAGAGGTCATTGCCATGTCCGAAGAGTCGAGTGCACTCCCGGTTGCCCCATATGTGGCGTACTGGCGTCGGCGTCAGGCGGAAGAGCGCGACCGCAGCAGACGCCTGAGTCGCCAGGCGCGCATGGATGCGGCGCGCATTGCAGCCATGCTCCGTCGCGATTTCGGCGTCACGCGCGTCGTGCTCTTCGGCTCTCTGGCACAGGATCGCTTTCTGCCCGATTCGGACATAGACCTGGCGGTGGCGGGGTTGCCGGCTTCGGCGTTTTTTTCTGCCCTGGCCGCAGCCAGCACGCTCAGCCGGTTTCCCGTGGACCTCAAACCCCTGGAAGATCTTGACCCGCACTTCAGGTCCCGGGTGCTTGCAACCGGCGAGGAGATCTAAGATGCGACAGGTATCGCCCCATGCATTGGTCGGCCTGGCCGCCGACATCCGCGCGGAGCTGGATCACCTCCGGCGACTGGCGCAGGACATAGCCGCAGTCCAGGCGGAGATCGAGCGAGATCCCGACCACGCCAGGCTGTTTTATGAAAACCTGGCCCTGAAGCTCCATAACTTCTACACTGGCTGCGAGCGCATCTTCCAGACAGTCGCGTCGGAGCTGAACGGCGCGCCGCCCACGGGCTTCGATTGGCATAGGCGCCTGTTGGAGCGCATGGCAGTGGCATGGCAGGGACGACCGGCGCTGTTGTCCGCGAGCACAGTGGATGACCTGCGGGAGTACCTGGCTTTTCGCCATGTGGTGCGCAATATCTACGGCTTTGAACTGGATGTTGAACGAATCGAACGTCTGGTCGCCCGCTATCCTAAGACATGGAGTCAGGTGCAGGTGGATCTTGAGCGTTTTATCGTCTGGCTTCATGAGCTGGCCAATCAGATGATAGATGACGAAAATCGTTGAGCTCCCGCAGAGGCACCAGGCGCGCCGCTGTACAGCCCTGAAGGTTTCTACGAAAAATTGATCGCATGACGCACCCTTCTCCTGTCGTCTGTCCGCATCTCGGCCTGGCCGGCGACCCGACCCTGAGCCGCACCTGGCCGGATCACGCGCATCGCTGTTATGCCCAGACGCCGGCCGGCGCGCCCGACGAGGCGCACCAGGCCGCGTTTTGCCTCACCGCGTCCCATGCGGACTGCCCTTTCTATCGGCCCCCCGCCCCCGTCCCGGCCGACCTCCCCCGTGAACGGCCCAGGACGCGGCCGGCCGCCTGGTGGCGCATCCTGCCGTGGGCCGGCCTGGTCGTCCTGGTCGTCGTGGTGGCTTATGTCTATTTCAACGACCTGCGGACGCCACCTCTGCCGGCGCCCGCCGTCGCGTTGACCGTCCCGCCTGCGACCGCCCCCATCACGCCCACCTCCCCGGCGCCGACGCCGACGCCCGAGCCGCTGCTGGTGTCCGTCGCGACCCCCACCTTCACCCCTGAGCCGGGCGGCCGTATCCTGGCCCTCTCACCCAAAGCCGGGGATGCGGGCTGGTTCGCCAGCGGCGAGGCGCGCGGCAACCGCCTGGGGGACTCCTTCCTCTACGCAGGGTACTACAACGGCCAGGCCTTCATCTCGGCCATCCGCTTCGACCTGAGCAGCGTGCCGCGCGGCGCGCCCATCCGGGCCGCCACCCTGCAACTGATGGGGCTGAAGGGGGATCGGTTCAACCCGGCAGCAGGCGGCACCTGGAGCGTGCAACTGCTGCCCGCGGCCGCGCTGCCCGACTTCACGCGCGCCGGGTTCCAGGCCGTCTTCAACGCGTCCGCTGCGGTCACCCTGCTGCCCACCCTCTACCCCGCCGACCTGATGGTGGGCCGGCCCAACACCTGGGCCCTGGATCCCGGGGGCCGCGACTGGCTGGCCGGCCAGTTGCTGGACGGGGCCACGGCCGTGATCGCGCGCATCACCGGCCCGGCGGGCGGGGACGACACCCTCTTCGCGTGGGACAGCGGGGCCGGGCCGGCCACGGCCGGGACCGGTCCGCAGCTCGTCCTGCACCTGGGGCCGCCGCCGGCCACGCCGCCGCCCCTGCCCACCGAGGCCGTGATCGTTGCCACCCTGACGCCGACCCCTGCGAACATCCTCACCGTGGCAGCCGAGGCGTGGACCGCCACCGCCGTCGCGCTGACGACCGGCACATACACGCCGTTGCCCTACCGGCCGGTCACCCCGACCCCAACACCGGCCAACCTGGCCACGGTCCAGGCGCTGGCGCTGTTGCGCGGCCTGCCCCCGGTGGTGCCCCACACCCCCACGCCGGCCAACGAGGCCACGGCGGAAATGCTGGCGCTCTACGCCACTGCGCAGGCGTTCCTCACCGGCACCCCCACGCCACCGCCAGCCGACGCGGTCACGCCGGTGATCATCACCCCCACGCCGCTGCCGGCCAACGTGTTCACGGCCGCGGCGCGCTTCCTGCAGGCCACTGCCGACGCGGCCACCACCGGCACGCCGACCCCGTGGCCGTATAATGCCGTCATCGCTACCGCCACACCCCCGTGGATCGTCATCACCAACACGCCGGCCCCGGCCAACGCAGCCACGGCCACCGCCGTTTCGGCCTACGCCACAGCCGTGAGCCTGGTGATCGGCACCTTTACGCCGCTGCCGCCCAACGCGGCCACGCCGACCCCGCCGGGTTACGTGCCACCCACCCCCGTCGCGACCCCGGTTTCCCTTTGCCCGGACCCCCGGGCCCGGATCGTTGCACCGGCTGCGGGCGCGCGGGTCTCCGGGTCGTTGGAGCTGCGCGGGAGCGCCACCCACGAGGCCTTCGGGTACTACACCCTGGCGGTTGCTCCCGGCAGCCCGGCCGCAGGCCAGTACTTCGAGTTCGGCCGCATCACGTCCCCCGTGGTGGACGGAGGGCTCGGCCGCTTCGACACCACCTCGGTGCGCAACGGGGTCTACACCTTGCGCCTGGTCGTCGTGGATGCCGCCGGGAATGTCCTCCCCGCCTGCGAGGTGGCCGTCCAGGTGGAAAACTGAGCGGTTTGGCGGCAGAATTGCCGCACATCCCCTTCAAGGGTATAATTGACTCCGGTAATGGAGGCTTGCTTTGGATAAACAGACGACCGACTTACGTGATTACGTGCTCCCGCTGCGCAAATGGTGGTGGCTGATCGTGGCCGCCACCCTGGTGGCCGCGGTCTCCAGCTTCCTGGCTACCCGCCAGCAGCCGCCCATTTACCGCACCCGGACCACCGTGATGGTGGGCAGCGCGATCGAAAACCCTAACCCCAGCGGGAACGAATTCTGGCTGACCCAACAGTTGGCTACCACCTACGCCGACATCGTCAAGCGCGATCCGGTGCGCAACGCCACCATGGCGGCCCTGGGATTGACCTGGCTGCCTGAGTACCAGGCCCGCGTGGTGCCCAACACCCAGTTGGTGGAGATCCTTGTGACCGATACCAGCCCGGAACGGGCGCAGGCGGTGGCCGATGAGCTGGCCCGCCAGTTGGTGCTGCTCAGCCCCACCGCGCCCGGCCGCGAAGACCAGCAGCGCCAGGCCTTCATCAACCAACAGCTCAGCGACCTGGAGGTCAAGATCCAGGAGACCCAGGAGGAGATCACCCGCAAACAGGCCGAGCTGGCCAACATGTTCAGCGCGCGCCAGATCGCCGACACCCAAACCCAGATCGCCGGCCTGCAGAACAAACTCTCTACCCTCCAGGCCAACTACGCCGCCTTGCTGGCCAACACCCAGCGCGGCGCGCTGAACACCATTAGCGTCATCGAGCCGGCCGCGCTGCCCACCATCCCCGTGGGCCCTAACAAGCCCGCCACCATCCTGCTGGCGGCCGCCATCGGCCTCCTGTTGGCCGTGGGCGCGGCCTACCTGCTGGAGTACCTGGACGACACCATGAAGAACCCGGATGACGTCCAGAAGGCTGTCGGCCTGACCACGCTGGGCGCTGTGCCGGAGGTCACGGGCGTCGCAGCCGGGAACGATCTGGTGGTGCTGGCCGGCGGCCAGTCGGCCGCCACCGAGGCGTTCCGCATCTTGCGCACCAACCTCCAGTTCGCGGCGGTGGATCGGCCGGTGCGCACCCTGGTGATCTCCAGCCCTGCCCCCCGCGAAGGGAAGACGCTGACCTCCAGCAATCTGGGGGTGGCCTTTGCCCAGGCCGGCCAGCGGGTGATCCTGGTGGACGCCGACCTGCACCGCCCGCGGCTGCATCGCGTCTTCGGCCTGCGCAACAACGTGGGGCTCACCAGCGCGCTGTTGGAGCCGCGGCCGGCCATAGACGGCTTGCTCCAGGAAACGGCCGTGCCCGGCCTGCAGGTGCTGACCTCAGGGCCGCTGCCGCCCAATCCCGCCGAGCTGCTGGCGTCCAGGCGGATGCGGGAGTTCACCGAGGCCCTTGCCCAGGCCGCCGATATCGTCATCTTCGACACGCCGCCCATCACCGCCCTGGCCGATGCGGCCATCGTCAGCAGCCAGGTGGACGGCGTTTTGCTAGTGGTGAGCGCAGGGAATACGCGGCGGGAGATGGCCCGTCGTGCCCTGGCTGCGCTGCAGCGGGTGAACGCCCGGGTCGTCGGCGCGCTCATCAACCGTATGCCCGTCCAGGGCGCGGGTTATTACTACTATTACTATTACTACTACGGCCGCTATTACGGCGAAGACGACAACGGCGGCCGCCGCAACCACAAGGGGCGCCTGCGGAACGGCCTCTTCCGCCGGCCCGAGGCCCCTGCTCCCGGCCCCAAACCGTCCGAAGGCGGGATGGCCTCGGGCTAGGGGACGTGACACGGCCTATCTCGTCCGACCTGGCCGCCCGCCTCCGGCCGCCGACCGGGCTTGACCTCTCCCCGGCCTGGCTGGAGTGGCTGGGAGATGTGCTTTCTGCGCCGGATGAGGCCCCGTTGCCGGCCCTGCCCTCCGGTTGGACAGAGGAGCTTCCCGCGCTCCTCGCGCACCGACTGGGCCCGCTGCTCCACACCCGCCTCCGCGCGCACGCCTTCCTTGAGCCCACGGGGTTCCTGGACGCGCTGGCCGAACCCTTCCAGACCAGTGCAGTGCGCACCCTCCGCATGGAAGCCGAGCTGCAACGCATCGTCGCCGCGCTGGCGGAGGCCAACGTGCCGTGCCTGCTCCTGAAGGGCGCAGCGTTGGGCCGGCTGGTGTACGCCAGCCCGGCCGAAAGGCCGGTCAGCGACCTGGACCTGTTGGTGCCGCGCGTTGGCCTGGCGCCGGCTGCCCGCGTGCTGGAGGGGCTCGGGTTTCGGATCCTCGGCTTCTCTCCTGCCTCCCTCTTCGGCCAGAGTTTCTATCGCTATCGCGCAGAGCTGCCTGCCGTCGGCGCCTGCCCTGCGAACCAGGGCCTGCTGGTCGAGCTCCACTGGAGCCTCGCCGAGCTGCCGTACTACATAGATCGCATTGACATGGCCGACGTCTGGGAGCACGCGCGCCCGCTGCCGTCCCTTCCTCCCGCGCAGGTCCCCGATCCCGCCGTGCTGCTTTTGCACGCATGCGCGCATCTGGCCCTGCACCACAGCCGCGACCTGCGCCTGATCTGGCTGGTGGACGTGGACCGATTGGTGCGCTGTGGCATGGACTGGGAGCGGGTTGTGGGCCTGGCCAGGCGCTGGGGCCTGGGGCTGGCCGCCGCAGCGTGTCTGTCCGCTGCAGCGCGCTGGCTGGGCACGCCGTTGCCGGCGCCGGTGCACGATGCGCTGGCCGGCCTGGCGACGGACAAGATCGGCCGTGCCATGTGGGGCCTGGGGGACGAACGGTTGCCCGGGCGGTGGTGGCGCCGGCCCTGGGCCACGTGGGCCGCGTTCGACACCGGAGGACGGGTGCGCTACGCCGGCTGGCTGGCGTTGCGCACCCTGCTGAAGCCTGTGGAATGGGTGACCCGACGATGAACGTACGCCTCCCTGTGGCCTGGCTGCCGTTGCTGCAGGAGGCACTGGCCGGCCAGGGGCGCTTCCGCTTCCCGCTGCACGGCACCTCCATGCGCCCCACCCTGCCGGCAGCGTGCGAGATCGAGATCGTCCCGCTGCCGGAGCGGGTGCCCCTGGGCAGCGTGGTGGTCTTTGCAGAGGGGGACAGCCTGATCGCGCACCGCCTGGTGCGCCGTACAAGAGGGCAGTGGATCCTGCAGGGGGACGGCCGGCTGGGCCCGGATCGGCCTCTCGCCGCCCGGCAGGCCCTGGGGCTCGTCGTCGCTGCCTACCGCGACGGCAAGCGCATCTGGCCGGGTCCATGGGAGATGGTGCTGCGCCGGTTCTGGGTGGCGCGCCACCATGCGTTGCGGCCCGTCCGGTACGCGTGGCACATGGCACGTGCCCTCGCCGGGCGCCTGGGCTGGCCACGATCCCGCAGCAAGCTGCGGCGTCCAATGTGAGATTCCAATGAAGGCGAACGTGCCTGCCGTACCGCCTGCATCCCTGCTGCGCTTCGCCCTCGATATCGCCGGCGTCGTCGTCGAGATCGAGGCTCCGGATGCAGCCTGGGCCGCGCCCCTGGCTGAGCGTTACGCCGCGTTCCTCAGCCGGGCCGCGCCGGCCTGGCGCCTTGTCCTCGCACATGCATCGGGACTGGCGCCGGCCAACCCACCGTGGATCCGCCATCAGGGGCCGATCACCCGTTTCCGCCTCTTCGACCTGGCCGGCGAGATTGACCTGGCAACGCGCACGGCCAGGGCGGAAGCGCCCGATCCGAGCCGGGCCGCGTCCGTGCTCGAGCGCACCCTGACTTACATCCTCATCCAGGTGTTGCCGCGAGAGTATGATGGCCTGCTGATCCACGCCGCGGGGATCGTCCTCGACGGTGCCGGCCACCTCTTCGCGGGCCCATCGGGCGCGGGCAAGACCACCGTCGCCGGCCTGGCCCGGGGTGTCGGCGAGGCCCTCAGCGATGAAAACGTGGCCGTCCGCCTGGCAGCCAACGGAGCCGTCCTGTACAGCACCCCCTTCTGGGGGCAGAGCACCCCGCCGGAACAGGTGCAGCGGGTTAACCGACGCGCGCCCCTGGCGGCCATCTACCTGCTGACCCACGCCCCCCACTTCACCCTGACCCCCCTCCGGCCGGCCGAGGCCGTGGCCGCGTTGCTGGCAACCGAAAAGGTGGCCACAGAGCGCGTGGAAAGTGCCGCGGCGTGGCTGGCCGTTGCCGGCCGCCTGGCCGCGGCCGTCCCCGTCTATCGCCTGGGCTTTCGCCCCACGCGCGACCTCTGGCGTTTCCTGGCCGAAGCGATGGGCAGTTAGCGCCGACCCCCGCTTCCTCACCTCTGCGGAACCTCCTCCTTTTTCCTTTCGTCTGAATTCTCAGATCGTGCTATAATGATGCCCGGACGCGTTTGCCGTCCTGGCCTACGCGCTAAGGGGAAGGAGAAAAAGCTATGCCCCGTTATGTCGTGTTATTGGCCCTGGCTGCCCTGCTGCTCGTCGCGTGCGCCGCGCAGGACCATCCGCCAACACCTGCAGTTACACCAACCCCGGAGGAGGAAATGCCCTCTGGCCGAGCCGTCCTCAGCCCACCACCCACACCGGCGCCTGCGACAGGCCTGGTCTTCGACCTGTCCGTGGGCGCAGAGCAGCCGCCCGCAGGCGAGGCCATACCGGTGGCGCCGGCCGAGCCGCTGACCGCTGCCGAAACTCAAGCGATCCTGGCCCGCCTGCCCGCGCTGGAACCGGAGGCCGCCGACGTTGCGGGCTTCAAGTTCCCGCCACAAACGCTGCCTGCGCCGCGGCCGGGAAAGACCATCTCGGAGCCGTTCCCGCCCCCTGCGCCGGCCGCGCCCCCACCGGAAGTCCCGTCCGGCCCGCTGGAGGTACTGCGCTACGCGCCCGAAGGGGATGTGCCGCTGGCCACTAACCTGAACCTGACCTTCAACCAGCCCATGGTCGCGCTCACCGGCCTGGCCGACCTGGCCGCGCAAGATGTGCCCGTGAAGCTCTCGCCACAGCCCGCGGGCCAGTGGCGTTGGGTGGGCACCAGGACACTGGTCTTCGAGCCTGCGGTGGGCGGCAACGATCCTGGTCGGGGTTTCGCCGCCGGCCGGTTCCCCATGGCCACCAGATACACCGTAACCGTGCCGGCCGGGACGAAATCCGCTGCCGGCGGCGTGCTGGCAAAGGAGCTCACCTTCACGTTCACCACTCCGCCGCCGAGCGTCCAGGCGACCTATCCCACCGGCGGGCCGACCCGGCTCGATCCCTTGTTATTCGTCGCGTTCGACCAGCGCGTGAACCCGGCCGATGTGCTGGCGACGATCCGTCTCACAGCCGCCGGCGAAGTTGCCCTCCCGGCCGGGCAGCAGCCGGCCCCGGCGGTGGTCATCGGGCCCGACGGGAAGCCGGTCGCAGCCGCTGCGCCGACCGCAGCGTCCAGCGCGGCCGATGCGCCTGGCATCCCGCTGCGGCTGGCCACGGACGAGGAAGTGGCTGCCGACCGCCAGGTGAAGAGCATGGCAGCCCAGGCGCAGCCCGGCTACTGGCTGGCGTTCCGACCGGTCGAGCCGCTGTCCCCCGCCACGCAGTTCGTGGTGACCCTCGGCCCCGGCACGCCCTCGGCCGAGGGGCCGCTGACCACCACCTCAGCTCAGACCTTCTCCTTCTACACCTACGGCCCGCTCAAAGTCGTCGAACACCGCTGCGGCTGGGACAACAACTGCGCGCCCTTCATGCCGTGGACGATCCGCTTCTCCAACCCGCTGGACGCCGCGTCGGTCACCACCCAGACGGTGCGCATTGCCCCGGAACTCCCGGCTGCGACCATCAACGTCTTCGGCGACGTGATCCAGATCCAGGGCCGCAGTGCAGGACGCACCACCTACACGGTCCGGCTGAGCGCCGACATCCGTGACATCTACGGCCAGACACTGGGCCGGGACCAGGACGTGAGCTTTGCGGTGGGGCCGGCGCAGCCCGTTTTCTACGCTGCGGGCGGCAACCTGATCGTGCTCGACCCTGCTGCGAAGCCGTCCTACCCGGTCTATACCGTCAACTACAGCCGCCTGGCGGTCAAAGCCTACGCGGTGACGCCCGATGACTGGAACGCGTACCGGGAGTTCCAACGCAACTTCTACCGCGCCGAGAAACCACCAATCCCGCCCGGCAAGCTCGTGTTGGACACCGTGATTCCCATCGAAGCACGGACCGACGCGCTGACCGAGACCGCGGTTGACTTGAGCAAGGCGCTGCCGGCGGGAGTCGGCCACCTGATCGTGACCGTGCGCGGCGAGCTAAGCGGCCTGGCGGCCATCCTCCCCGGCCGCGATCCCCGGGAAGCCACCGCCTACGCCTGGATCCAGGCGACCCGGATCGGCCTGGACGCGTTCGTGGACGGGGAACGGATGGTGGCCTGGGCCAACCGGTTGACCGACGGCGCGCCCCTGGCCGGCGTGACGCTTCAGCTTTGGCCCGAAGACCGGAGGAGCACGACCGGGGCCGACGGCACAGCGACCCTGACGCTGCCCGCCGGCCGGGATGCCCAACTGCTGGTCGCCCGCCTGGGGGACGACGTCGCCTTCCTGCCCGCCGATCCCTACGCCTGGGGCGATAGCGGCTGGCGACAGCGCCCGCTTACCGACTCCCTGGCCTGGTACGTGTTCGACGATCGCGGCCTCTACCGGCCCGGCGAGGAAGTGCACGTCAAGGGCTGGATCCGCCGCATAGGCGCCGGCCCGCGCGGGGACGTGGGGCCCCTGGCCGGCGCAGCCGAGTTCGTGACCTATACCCTGCAGGACAGCCGGGGCAACGAGGTGGCCTCCGGCCGGGCCGACCTGAACGCGCTGGGCGGTTTCGACTTCAAACTCACCCTGTCCGAAAACATGAACCTGGGGAGCGCCTTCCTGCAGCTTCAGGCTGGTGGCGGCACAGCGGCGGTCGGGAACACCTGGTACAGCTATGCTTTCCAGGTGCAAGAGTTCCGGCGGCCCGAGTTCGAAGTGAAGGCCACGGCCAGCGAAGGACCACACTTCGTGGGCGCGGGCGCCGATCTCGAGGTCAGCGCGGCCTACTACGCGGGCGGCGGCCTGCCCAACGCGGAGGTCACCTGGAGTGTGGTTGCGCGGCCCGGCACATACAGCCCGCCCGGCTGGGACGATTTCACCTTCGGCCGCTGGACGCCGTGGTGGCGCTATTGGGGCTGGGGGGACACCCGCGCCAACGTGGAAGAGGCCCAGACTTTCACCGGTCTCACCGACGCGGCCGGCGTGCACCGTTTGCGCATTGACTTCCGCAGCGTGAACCCGCCGGAACCGTCCGTCGTGACCGCCGAGGCCACCGTGATGGATGTCAACCGTCAGGCCTGGACCGGACGCACAGAACTGCTGGTGCACCCTGCCGCCCTGTACGTGGGTCTGCGGTCCGAGCGCGTCTTCGTCGCGCGAGAGGAGCCGCTGCCGGTGGACATCATCGTGACCGACCTGGACGGCAACCCTATTCCCGAGATCACGGTAGAGGTGAAGGCCGAACGGCTGGTCTGGCGACAGATCGGAGGGGAGTGGCGCGAGGAGCCGGCCGCTACACAGACCTGCAAAGTCGTCTCTGCCCAAGAGCCGATCCGCTGCACCTTCGAGACCCCCGAAGGCGGCACCTATCGCATCACCGCGACCGTGACCGACGCGCAGGGCCGGCCCAACCGCACCGAGCTCACCCGCTGGGTGGCCGGCGGCGAGCGGCCGCCAGCGCGCCAGGTGGAACAGGAAGAGGCCACCCTGATCCCCGACAAGAAGGACTACCAACCGGGCGACGTGGCCGAGATCCTGGTGCAGTCGCCCTTCTACCCGGCCGAGGGCGTGCTGACCCTGCGGCGCTCCGGGATCGTCAGCAGCAAACGGTTCAGCATGGACGGGCCGTCGGTCACCCTGCGCGTGCCCATCGAGGCCGGTTACATCCCCAACGTGCACGTGCAGGTGAACCTGGTGGGCGCGGCCGAGCGGACCGGCGATGCAGCGATCGCGGGCGGCAAGGGCGTCCCCGGCCCGGTCGCGACCGATCTGCCGCCCCGCCCCGCCTACGCCGTCGGCGAACTGAACCTCCTCGTGCCGCCGCTGTCCCGCACCCTGGCCGTCGAAGCGACCCCGGCAGAGAGCAGGCTGGCGCCCGGCGGCAGCACCACCGTGGACGTGGTCGTCCGCGATGCGGCCGGCAAGCCGGTGGCCGGCGCAGAGCTGGCTGTGGTGATCGTGGACGAGGCGATCCTGGCCCTCACCGGCTACGACATCGCCGATCCCGTGGCGGCCTTCTACGCCGGGCGCGGGGCGGACGTCGCCGACCATCACAATCGCGCCAACATCCTGCTGGCGGGCCCGGAACAGATTGCGGCCGATCAGGCCGCCTTTGGCCGCGGGGCCGCCGCCATGGCCCCATCGGCGCCGATGCCGACGATGGCGCCAGCAGTTGCAGAAAAAGCAGTTGAAGCAGCTCCAGGTCAAGCTGCGGCGCCCATTGCGCTGCGGACCGACTTCAACCCGCTGGCGCATTGGAGCCCGGCTGTATCCACCGATGCGACGGGCCGCGCCACCGTCGAGGTCAAGCTGCCCGATAACCTGACCCGCTACCGCGTCACGGTGGTTGCTGTGGCCGGCGGCAAGGAGTTCGGCAAAGCGACGTCTGCCATCACCGCGCGGCTGCCCTTGATGGTGCGCCCCTCGCCCCCGCGCTTCCTGAACTTCGGCGACGCGTTCGAGCTGCCCGTGGTGGTGCAGAACCAGACCGACGAGGCCATGACCGTGGACGTGGCGGTACGGGGGACGAATGTACTGGTGGACAAACCGCTGGTGGAGAAACCAGGTTTCTCGGAGAAACCTGGTTTCTCCACCGAAATCTCGATCGCCGGCGCGCGCGTGACCGTGCCGGCCAACGATCGGGTCGAGGTGCGCTTCCCGACCACGACCGCCAGCGCGGGCACGGCGCGGTTCCAGGTGGCTGCAGTCGCGTCATCCAAACCGGGTTTCTCGGAGAAACCTGGTTTGGATGAAGCTGGTTTCTCAGACGCGGCGACCTTCTCGCTGCCGGTCTACACCCCTGCCACGGCCGAGGCGTTCGCAGTCTACGGCGTGCTGGACGCGGGCTCGGTGGCGCAGCCGGTGATCGCGCCGACGGCCGTCTTCACCCAGTTCGGCGGACTGGAGATCAGCACCTCGTCCACCGCGCTGCAGGCGCTGACCGACGCGGTCATCTACCTGGCCCAGTATCCGTTCGAATGCTCGGAGCAGCTCGCCTCCCGCATCATCGCCATCGTAGCGCTGCGCGACGTGCTGACCGCGTTCCACACCGTAGGTGCGCAAAGCGGTGCCGGGGGGCTGCCGCCCGCCGGCGAGCTGGAGGCCGGCATCGCGCGCGACATCGCGACCCTGCAGGGCCTGCAGAACTACGACGGTGGCTTCCCGGTCTGGCGCCGCGGGCAGGAGTCGTGGCCGTACCACTCGGTGCACGTGGCCAACGCCCTGCAGCGCGCGAAGCTCAAGGGCTACGCCGTGCCGCCGGAGATGCTGGAGAGCGCGAAGAACTACCTGCGCACCATCGAAAGCCGCTTCCCGGCCTGGTACGGCGAGGACGCCAGGCGGACCATCACCGCGTACGCGCTCAACGTGCGCAAGCTGATGGGGGACGCCGATCCTGGGCGAGCGCGGCGCATGGTGGACGAGGTCGGCCTGGACAAGCTTTCCTTCGAGGCGATCGGCTGGCTGCTGCCGGTGCTGAGCGACGACCCCGGCTCTGCAACGCAGGTCGCCGCGATCCGCCGCCACCTGCTGAACCGGGTCACCGAGACCGCGGGCGCGGCGCACTTCGTCACGAGCTACGGCGACCAGGGCTACGTGCTGCTGCACTCCGACCGCCGGGCCGATGGCATCCTGCTGGACGCGCTCATCGGCGACCAACCCGACAGCGACCTGATCCCGAAGCTGGTCGCCGGCCTGCTGGCCCACCGCAAAGCCGGCAAGTGGGCCAACACCCAGGAGAACAGCTTCATCCTGCTGGCGCTGGACCGCTACTTCAACACCTACGAGGCACAGACCCCGGACTTCGTGGCCCGCATCTGGCTGGGCGAGCAGTATGCGGGCGAGTCGGCCTTCCGTGGCCGCGCGGCCGAGTACCGGCAGATCACCATCCCCATGGCCACCCTGACCGAAAAAGCGGCTGAGGCCCAAGACCTCATCCTGAGCAAGGACGGACAGGGCCGGCTCTACTACCGCCTGGGGCTGCGCTATGCGCCCAGCGACCTGAGCCTGCCGCCCCTCGACGCGGGCTTCACCGTGACGCGGCGCTACGAGGCCGTGGACGACCCGGCCGACGTCGCGCAGGACCCGGACGGCACGTGGCGGATCAAGGCCGGCGCGCGGGTGCGCGTGATACTCACCATGGTCGCGCCGGCGCGGCGCTATCATGTCGCGCTGGCCGACCCGCTGCCCGCCGGCCTGGAGGCGCTGAACCCGGCCCTGGCGACCACCGGCACGCTGCCGCAAGACCCGCAGGGCGCAACCGGGACCCGCCGGTATTGGTGGTGGGGCCCGTGGTACGAGCACCAGAACCTGCGCGACCAGCGCGCGGAGGCGTTCGCGTCGCTGCTGTGGGAAGGGGTCCACACCTACAGCTATGTCGCCCGCGCCACCACCCCCGGCGTCTTCGTGGTCCCGCCTGCGAAGGCCGAGGAGATGTACGCTCCTGAGACCTTCGGGCGAAGTGGGGTGGATCGGGTGGTGGTGGAATGATCGCGGTGGCCGGTCTTGCAAACCAGGTTTCTCGGAGAAACCTGGTTTGTGAGACCGGCCTACGGTAGTTTCTCGGAGAAACCCGGTTTGTAAGCCCGGTGAAGGGGGCATCCGATGCGCCGTTGGAACGGTTGGGGCGATGACACCATCGCCTATCCCTTGCCCGAGAGCGCCCGGCGCTTCTTGCGAGATCGCATCGGCCCGGGGACGCCGCCCAAAGACGCTGCGTTCCCCGACGTCGCTGCGGCTGTGCCCCCCTCACGCCTGCCCGATCACCCGCTGGTCTCGACCGACGCGGCGAGCCGCGTCCGCCACGCCCGCGGGCAAAGCCTGCCCGATTGGGTGGCGCTGCGGTCAGGCCGCATCGAGGCGTTTCCCGACGGCGTGGCGCGGCCGGCCTCGCGGGAAGAGGTCCGAACACTGCTGGACTTCGCAACGCGCGTCGGCGCGGCCGTCATTCCCTACGGCGGGGGCACCAGCGTGGTGGGGCACATCAACCCGCCTCAGGACGGACGGCCGGCCCTATCCCTGGATCTGGGCCGGCTGAACCGGCTGCTGCACTTCGACGAAGAGAGCCACCTGGCGGCCTTCGGCGCAGGGATCGTCGGGCCCAAGTTGGAGGCGCAATTGCGGGCGCGCGGGTTCACCCTGGGGCACTTCCCACAGTCGTTCGAGTACTCCACCCTGGGCGGCTGGATCGCCACCCGCTCCAGCGGACAACAGTCGCTGGGCTACGGCCGTATCGAGCGGATGTTTGCGGGCGGCGTGTTGGAGGCGCCGGCCGGCACGCTGATCTTGCCGTCGTTCCCCGCCTCGGCTGCCGGGCCAGACCTGCGGGAACTGGTGCTGGGCTCCGAGGGCCGGCTGGGCGTCCTGACCGAGGTCACGGTGCGCGTCTCACCGTTGCCGGAGGCCGAAGCGTTCCACGCGGTCTTCTTCCCCGACTGGCCCAGCGCCCTGGTCGCGACGCGAGCCATCGTGCAGGCGCGGCTGCCCCTGTCCATGTTGCGCCTGAGCACCCCTGCCGAGACCGAGACCACCCTGGCCCTGGCCGGCCGCGAGCGGCTGATCGGGGTGTTGGAAGGGCTCCTCGCGCTGCGCAAGGTAGCTGAGGGAAAGTGCATGTTACTGCTGGGGTTCACCGGCCGGGAGGGGGTGATCAAGGCTGCGCGCAAAGATGCCCTGGGCATTGCGGCCCATCACGGCGGCGTCCACGTCGGCCGCACCTTCGGCGAGGAATGGCACAAGAGCCGTTTCCGCACCCCTTATCTGCGCAACACCCTGTGGGAACACGGCTACGCGGTTGACACGCTGGAGACTGCGCTGCCGTGGGCCGGGGTGCCCGGCATGGTGGGCGCGATCGAAGCTGCGCTGCGGGACGCCCTGGCCGGGTTCGGCGAACGCGGCCACATCTTCACGCACCTGTCGCACCTCTACCCGCACGGCGCCAGCGTCTACACCACCTATCTGTTCCGCCTGGCGGCCGACCCGGACGAGACGCTGGCCCGCTGGCAGGCCATGAAAGGAGCGGCCAGTGCAGCCATCGTCGCGCACGGGGGCACCATCAGCCACCAGCACGGGGTAGGGGTTGATCATGCGGCCTATCTCTCGGGGGAGAAAGGTGTGTTGGGCATGGCCGCCCTGCGCGCCGCCTGCGCGGCCTTCGACCCGATGGGGATCATGAACCCGGGGAAGTTGTGGGCTGAATAGCTCTGACGTGGTGAGCCAAAACGGGAACGTTCCACATGCTACTGCCCGATTATCGCGAGGACCTCTGGTCTCGAATTGCCGGCCCGTGGGACCTGCTCATCATCGGCGGCGGGATCACCGGCGCAGGGATCTTGCGCGAAGCAACGCGGCTGGGACTGAAGGCCCTGCTGGTGGAACAGCGCGATTTCGCCTGGGGCACCTCCAGCCGCTCCTCCAAGCTGGTGCACGGCGGCCTGCGTTATCTCAAGGAAGGCAAGCTGGGCCTGACGCGCATCGCCGTACAGGAACGAGAACGGCTGTTGGAAGAGGGGCCCGGCCTGATTGATCCCCTGGGCTTCCTGCTGGCCACCTACAAAGGGGATCGGCCCGGACGGCGCATGTATCGCCTCGGCCTTCTCATCTACGACCTGCTGGCGCTCCAATGGACACACCGCTACTACACTGCAGCCGACTTCCAACTGATGGCGCCTTACATCGCCGCCGAGGGGTTACAGGGCGGTTTTCGCTACGGCGACGCGCAGACCGATGACGCGCGCCTGGTGCTGCGGGTGATCCAGGACGCCGTGGCCGCAGGCGGCGCGGCGCTGAATTACGTGCGGGCGGAGGCGTTGTTGCGTGAAGTTCGTAGTAACGACTTCAGTCGTTCAGGCCAGAGCGGGACGACTGAAGTCGTCACCACCAAGGCTGTCTGCGGCGCGCGGCTGGTGGACATGGCGCCGGACGGCGGCGGCCGGACGGCCGAGGTCTACGCGCGCGTCGTCATCAACGCCACCGGCGCATGGGCCGACCGCTTGCGGGCCCAGGTTGGCGCACCTCCCCGCATCCGCCCGTTGCGGGGCAGTCATTTGCTCTTTCCTGCCGACCGGTTGCCGGTGGCCCAGGCGCTCAGCTTCCTGCACCCTGTGGACCGCCGGCCCGTTTTCATCTTTCCGTGGGAAGGGATCACCCTGGTGGGCACCACCGACGTGGATCACGACGCCCCCCTGGACGACGAACCGCACATCAGCCCCGAGGAGGTGGCCTATCTGATGGCGGCCGTCGAGGCCCAGTATCCTGCCCTGGGCCTGACGCTGGACGACGTGCTCAGCACCTTTGCGGGCGTGCGGCCCGTGATCGGCACCGGCAAGGCAGACCCCTCCCACGAATCGCGGGATCATGTGGTCTGGCGGGAAGATGGGCTGCTGACCGTGACCGGCGGCAAGCTGACCACCTTTCGTCGCATTGCGCTGGACGCGCTGCGGGCCGTCCGCAGCGTGTTTCCCGACATGCGGGAGCCGGATGCCCGCCTGCCGGTGCTCGACCCGGTAGACGTGCCCTTGCCGGCCGTGCCCGAGGGGACGCGGCGCCGCCTGTTGGGCCGTTACGGCGCGGCGGCAACGGCTCTCGTGGCTGCAGCCGCGCCTGAGGAGCTCGCCCCGATCCCCGGTACCACCACCCTGTGGGCTGAACTACGTTGGGCAGCCCGGTGCGAGGCGGTGCAACACCTGGATGACCTGTTGTTGCGGCGCACGCGGCTGGGGCTGCTGTTGCCCGATGGCGCTGCGCAAATCCTGCCGGCGGTGCGCGCCATCTGCCAGGCCGAGCTCGGGTGGGACGATGCGCGCTGGCAGGCAGAAGAGGAGGCCTATCGCACGCTCTGGCGGCGCTGCTACAGCCTGCCCGACCGGGCAAGCATCCCCGACTGGCGCGCCATGCTGGAGCAGGCGCGCGGCCAACGCGCCCTGGCGCGACAAGAGCGCCGCCGGGGTTGGGTGCGCAGGGCCATCGCGTCCGGTACTGCCGCAGGCGCGGGCCTGCTGGTCGGGATCGGCCGCTGGGCATGGCGCAGACGCAAGCGCCGGGCCCGATAACCCGGCATCCGACATCTCCTGCGTCACGGAGACAAGGACATGGACAAAGACCTGCTCCTCGCCATTGATGCCGGCACACAAAGCGTGCGGGCGCTGGCTTTCGACCTGAAAGGCAACCTGCTGGCCAGGGCGCGCATCCCCATCACGCCGTATGTGGCGCCGCAGCCCGGGTGGGCCGAGAACGACCCCGACCTCTACTGGGACGCGCTGTGTCGTGCCTGCCAGCAGTTGTGGTACCAGGCCGAGGTCACCGGTCGGCCCGCCAGCCTGCGGGAACGCCTGGCCGGGATGGCTTTGACCACGCAACGCGCCACCGTAATCAATGTCGGCGCAGACGGCCGGCCGCTGCGTCCCGCCATCGTCTGGCTGGACCAGCGACGCACCGGCGGATTGAAGCCGGTAGGAGGTCTATGGGGCCTAGCCTTTGCGCTCTCGGGCATGCGCGAGACCGTAGCCTATCTCCAGGCAGAAGCCGAGGCCAACTGGATCCGGGTGCATCAACCCGAGATCTGGCAGTACACCCACAAGTACCTGTTTCTATCGGGCTACCTGACCTACAGGCTGACGGGCCGTTTTGTGGACTCGGCGGGTTGCCAGGTAGGCTACGTCCCGTTCGATTACAAGCGGCTGCGTTGGGCAGGCAAACGCGACTGGAAATGGCAGGCCGTGCCCATGTCCCCCGAATTGCTGCCCGATCTGGTTCAGCCTGCGGAACTGCTGGGCGAGATCACCCCGGCCGCGGCCCAGGCGACCGGCATCCCGGCCGGCCTGCCCCTGGTCGCGGCCGCCGCAGACAAAGCGTGCGAGGTGATCGGCGCGGGCTGCCTGGAGCCGCATATCGGTTGTCTGAGTTACGGCACCACGGCGACCATCAACACCACCCATACCCGTTACGTCGAAGTGATCCCGTTGATCCCGCCTTATCCTGCCGCTGTGCCCGGCGCATACAGCCTGGAGATTCAGGTCTACCGCGGTTTCTGGATGGTGAGTTGGTTCAAGGAGCAGTTCGGTCACCTGGAACAGCAGCAGGCAGAGGCCCAGGGGTTGGAGCCCGAAGCCCTGCTCGAGCGGCTGGTCTCGCAGGCGCCGCCGGGCGCAATGGGGCTGGTGCTCCAGCCCTACTGGTCCCCCGGCCTGAAGGTGCCCGGCCCCGAAGCCAAAGGCGCGATCATCGGCTTTGGCGACGTGCACACGCGCGCCCACGTCTACCGCGCGATCCTGGAGGGGCTGGCCTACGCGCTGCGCGAGGGCAAGGAACGCACCGAAAGACGCACCGGCATCCCCATCACCGAGCTGCGGGTCTCCGGCGGCGGCTCGCAGAGCGATGCGGCCATGCAGCTCACCGCCGACATTTTCGACCTCCCGACCGCCCGGCCGCACCTGTACGAAACATCAGGCCTGGGCGCGGCGATAGACGCCGCAGTGGGCCTGGGATTGCATCCCGACTTCGCTACGGCAGTGCAGGAAATGACGCGCGTCAGCCGCGTCTTTGAACCCGACCCCGCCACCCGGGCTTTGTACGACGGCCTGTACCAGCGCGTGTACAGGAAGATGTACCGCCGGCTGCGGCCTCTGTACGAAGAGATCCGGAGGATCACCGGCTATCCCCAACGGGGATAAAGGAGAGTGATGATGTCCACTTCGAGTTTAACCTGGCCCCAGGGCGCCTGGCTCCTGGCGCTTCTCCTGGCATGGGCTGTTCTGCTCTTCAGCGGATTGTGGGCAGAAGCAGAGCCCGGCCGCCTGGGACGCATGCCCCGCAGAAGACGGCTGCTCTCGTCGCTGGTGCTGGTAGTGGCAGGGTGGAGCATGGCCCTGTTTGCCCGCGGCACCGGGGCAGCGGGTTATGCAGCCCTCATTGCGCTGGGGATGACCTTGGGTTTCATCGGCGACCTGTTCATGGCCAACCTGCTGCCGGGATCGCAGCCGGTGCTGGGCGGGATGGCCGCATTCGGGCTGGGACACGTGGCGTATATCGCCGCAGGGCTACGTGCGAGCGCCGCCTACGGCCTCGTTGCGACCGGCCCGCGCGCCATCGCATGGGCGATCTGGCTGGCCGTAGGGCTCGTGGGCTGGTATGCCGCGGTGATGCGCGGGACGGAACGGACTGTGCTGAACTGGATGGCCCTGCCCTACGCCCTGCTGCTTTCGAGCACTGCGGGCATCGCTACCGGCCTGGCTATCCAGTCCGGCGTCTTCATCACTTTCGCCCTGGGCGCTGCCCTGTTCCTGGTCAGCGACCTGATCCTGGCGGCCGGGCTGTTCGCCGGGTGGCGCCACCCGCGACGGGACGACATCATCTGGCTGCTCTACGGGCCGGGGCAGATGTTGATCGTGTACGCTGTGGCCGTGATCTTGATGGCGGGACCGGCCGCGACTATGTAGTCCAAAAATCGTCTTTTATGTGCAGAGGCCAGTCGAAGCTCTAACCCGGAATATCACTTATGTCAAAAATTGGAGTAGCTGACGAAAGCAAATTTGCATCATAAGAGATGCCGAGTTATACTAGTAATTGAACGTTATAATGTTAACGAAACTGGGAGATACAAGATACGCCCTACCAAAAAACTCAACTATACTTTATATTTGTCCGACCCATTGTACTTATATAAACCCTTGTGCCCCGGCACCTCTCGCAAGATCATCCATCGCTACGGTATCTACGAGGAAGCGGGCATCTCGGTGCACCGGGTAAATACACCTGGGTACTGACAAAACGTCAGCGTCCCTCGAATTTTGAAACCAGGCTTTCAAGTTGCGACGATTTAATATTGTATAACGCGTGTTATCAGATAGTACATAGCTTGTACTATGCTAAAATGACAGATGTGACGATTGGCGAGGCGGCAACCTCTCACTTGGAAAGATATCATATAGAATAGAAAGGCTCCTATGCACAACGGCCACGAACTCCCGCCCGGTGAGTTGACCGATTTGATCGCAATCCTTCGCTGGCGTGCTCAACATCAGCCTGACCAGCCCGCCTACACCTTTCTCCTCGACGGCGAGAGCGAGGAAGCGACCCTCACCTATGCCCAGCTTGACCACCGCGCCCGGGCCATCGCTGCCCGGCTGCAGGCCATGGGCGTCACCGACGGCCGGCGCGCGCTGCTGGTGTACCAACCCGGCCTGGACTACGTGACCGCGTTTCTGGGTTGCCTCTACGCCGGCGCGGTGGCGGTGCCTGCCTACCCGCCCGATCCCTTCCGCATGGAGCGCACTTTTCCGCGCTTCCACGCCATCGTTACCGACTCGGCGGCGACGGCGGTGCTCACCACGGCCATGGTCCTCGAGTTTGCCGGCGAACTGTTCGACGAGCACCCCGACCTGCGTCCCTTGCAGCGCCTGGCCACCGACGAGATCCCCGATCCCGAAGCCGACGCGTGGCAGCCGCCGGCCATCAGCGGCTCTACTCTCGCCTTCCTGCAATACACCTCCGGCTCCACTGCGCAGCCCAAAGGGGTGATGCTCACCCACGACAACTTGCTGGCCAACCTGGCCATGATCCGCGAGAGCTTCGGCATCACCCCCGCCGATGTGGGCGTCATCTGGCTGCCCCCCTACCACGACATGGGGCTGATCGGCGGGATACTGCAGCCGCTCTACGCCGGGTTCAGCATGGTGCTGATGTCGCCGCTGGACTTTTTGCAACGGCCGCTGCGCTGGCTGCGCGCCATCACCCGTTACCGGGCCACGGTCAGCGGCGGCCCCAACTTCGCCTACGACCTCTGCGCGCGCAAGGTGACAGAGGCGCAGAAGACGACCCTGGACCTGAGCACGTGGCAGGTGGCCTTCAACGGCGCCGAGCCGGTGCGCCGCGAGACGCTGGAGCGCTTCAGCGCGGCATTCGCCGGGTGCGGCTTCCGGCCAGAGGCGTTCTATCCGTGCTACGGCCTGGCCGAGGGCACGTTGATCGTCAGCGGCGGCCGGCGGGGCCAGGGCGCGCGCTACACGCGCGTGCAGGCGCCAGCCCTGGGCCAGGGCCAGGCCGTTCCAGCAGCCGAGGACGACCCCGACGGCCAGTGGGCCGTGAGCTGCGGCACGGCCCTGGGCGAGGAGCAGATCCTGATCGTGGACCCGGAGACGCGGCAGCCCCTGCCCGACGGCCAGGTGGGCGAGGTGTGGGTATCGGGCCCCAACGTGGCTGTGGGCTACTGGGACCGGCCTCAGGAGACCGCGGAGACCTTCCACGCGGCGCCGGCCGATGAGTTGTCTCCTGCCTCAGGCATCCGCTTCCTCCGCACGGGCGACCTGGGCTTCATCCAGGGCGGCGAGCTGTTCATCGCCGGCCGCATCAAGGACCTGATCATTATTGACGGGCAGAACCACTACCCGCAGGACATCGAGCTGACGGTGGAAAAGAGCCATCCGGCCCTGCGGCCGGGCTGTGCAGCGGCCTTCCCCATCACCGTGGACGGCGAGGAGCGCCTGGCAGTCGCGGTGGAGGTGGCCAAGGGCATGCGGCCGGCGCAGGACGGCCAGGCGGTGTCCGACGACGCGCTGAACCCCGACGCGCTGCGCGCAGCCATCCGTCGTGCAGTCACTGCCGGCCACGACCTGCGTGTACACACCGTTGCGCTGCTAAAACCCGGCAGCATCCCAAAAACCTCCAGCGGCAAGATCCAGCGCCACGCCTGCCGTCAGGGCCTTCTCACGGGAACGCTGGACCTTTGGGACGACGCACGTTGACTTCTCGTCCTGGTAGTGACGACTTCAGTCGTCCTTCCCTGGTGATTACGAAGGTGGTTACACCGGATGACCAAAAACATCTCCGTGACCGCGATCCAATCCTGGCTGGTAGAGCACATCGCCGAGCTCATCGGGTCTGACCCGGCATCGGTTGACGTGGAACAGCCCTTCGAGAGCTTCGGCCTGGCCTCACGCGATGTGGTCGGCCTCTCCGGTGACCTGGAGGACTGGCTCGAGCTGCGCCTGTCGCCCACACTGCTCTACCAGTACCCCACCATCGCGCGCCTGGCGCACTACCTGGCCGGCCAACTGCGCGAGGACGAGGAGGCCGCGCCGCCGGCCCGGCAAACCGCCGCGGCCGCAGCGTTGACGCCGGCCACTCCGTTCGACTCGCGCGGCGAGCCCATCGCCATCATCGGCATGGCCTGTCGCTTCCCCGGCGCGGACAGTCCCGAGGAGTTCTGGCAGCTCCTGCGCGACGGCACAGACGCGATCACCGAGGTGCCCCCCAGCCGCTTCGACGTGGACGCCGTTTTCGATCCGCGGCCCGATGCCGTGGGCAAGCTGTACACCCGCTGGGGCGGGTTCCTGCGCAACGTGGATCGCTTCGACCCGCACTTCTTCGGCATCTCCCCGCGCGAGGCCGCCAGCATGGACCCGCAGCAACGCCTCCTGCTGGAAGTCACCTGGGAGGCGTTGGAGGCTGCGGGCCAGCGGCCGGCCGACCTGGTGGGCAGCCGCACCGGCGTGTTCGTGGGCATCAGCAGCAACGACTACATGGCCCTGGGCATGCGCAACGGCGACATCCTGCGGGCCATCAACCCCTACAGCGGCACCGGCACCGCGTTCAGCGTCGCAGCCGGCCGCATCGCCTACGTCCTGGGGCTGCAAGGCCCATGCGTTGCGGTGGACACCGCCTGCTCCTCCTCGTTGGTGGCCGTCCATCTGGCAGGCCAGAGCCTGCGCACCGGCGAGTGCGACCTGGCCGTGGCCGGCGGGGTCAACGTCATCCTTTCCCCCGAAGGCACCATCTACTTCTGCCGGTTGAACGTCATGGCCCACGACGGCCGCTGCAAGACCTTCGACGCGCGCGCCGACGGCTATGTCCGCTCCGAGGGTTGCGGCGTCGTCGTGCTCAAGCGCCTCTCCGACGCACAGCGGGACGGCGATCCCATCCTGGCCGTCATCCGCGGCTCGGCGATCAACCAGGACGGCCGCAGCAACGGCCTCACCGCGCCCAACCCGCTGGCCCAGCAGGAGGTGATCCGCGCTGCGTTGGCCGCCGCCCACGTTGCGCCCAAGCAGATTGACTATGTCGAAACCCACGGCACCGGCACCGAGTTGGGCGACCCCATCGAGGTCAACGCGTTGGCTGCAGCCCTCGGCCCCGGCCACACCCCGGACCGCCCCTTCGTGCTGGGCGCGGTCAAGGCCAACATCGGCCACACAGAAGCCGCCGCGGGCGTCGCCGGGCTGATCAAGGTCGTCCTGGCGCTGCAACACGGCGAGATCCCGCCCCAACCCCACGTCCAGCGCCTCAACCCCCTGGTAGACTGGGCGGGCATCCCGGCCGTGGTGCCTACCACACCGATGCCCTGGGCCAGGGAAAACGGCCGGTCGCGGCTGGCCGGCCTGAGCTCCTTCGGCTTCAGCGGCACCAACGCGCACGCCGTCATCGAGGAGGCGCCACCGCGTCCCCCGTCGGCCCCGCGCCGGATGCCGGCTGCTTACGTGCTCCCCCTTTCGGCGCGCAGCCCGGAAGCATTGCGCGCGCTGGCCGGCCAATGGGCCGATTTCCTGACCCGGCACGAGAGCGATCCTGTTGCCCTGCACGACATCTGCTACACCGCCAGCTTGCGCCGCAGCCACCTGGAGCATCGCCTGGCCGTGACCGGCAGCGACGCGGCCTCCCTGGCCGAGCAGCTCCGCGCCTTTGTCCAGGGCGAGGCCCGGCCGACGCTGGGCAGCGGCCGCTACCTGCCCGGCGCGACCGGCGGGCCCAGGGCCGTCTTCCTCTTCCCGGGCCAGGGCGGACAGTGGCCGGGCATGGCGCGCGGCCTGCTGGCTGCGGAGCCGGTCTTCCGCCAGAGCATGGAGGCCTGCGACGCGGCCATCCGCCGCACGGGCCTGGCCGACTGGTCGCTGCTGGAACAGCTTGCGGCCGACGCCGATCACACCCGCCTGGGCGACGATATCGCGGTCATCCAGCCGACCCTGTGGGCCATTCAGGTCTCCCTGGCTGCGTTGTGGCGCTCGTGGGGCGTGGAGCCGGCGGCCGTGGTGGGCCACAGCCTGGGCGAGGTGGCCGCAGCCTGCGTGGCCGGCGCGTTGACCCTGGACGAGGGCGCGCGGATCATCTGCCTGCGCAGCAAGTTGATGCAGCGGGTGAGCGGCCGCGGGGCCATGGCCGTGGTGGGCCTGTCCGTGGACGAAGCTGAGGCCGCGCTGCACGGCTACGAAGATCGCGTGACAGTGGCCGTGAGCAATGGGCCACGCTCCACGGTGATTTCGGGCGACGCAGATGCCGTGGACGCGGTGCTGGCCGCGCTGGCCGCCCGCGACGTCTTTTGCCGCAAGGTCAAGGTGGACGTGGCCTCTCACAGTCCGCACATGGACCCCCTGCGGCCGGAGCTGGTGGCCGGGTTGTCGGGCCTCTCCCCGCGGCCGACGGCCGTGCCCATGATCTCCACGGTGACGGGCGAACCGATAGCGAGCGAGGAGCTGACCGCCGACTACTGGGGCCGCAACCTGCGCAGCCCTGTCCGCTTTTGGCCCGCTGTGCAGCGCCTGGCCGAAACCGGCCACGACGTGTTCCTGGAGCTCAGTCCGCATCCCGTCTTGCTGACCGCCGTGCGGGAGGGGCTGAAGGCCATCGGCCGCGAGGCTGCGACGCTGCCCTCCCTGCGCCGCGAGGAGGACGAACCCACCACCATCCTGAGCAGCCTCGCCGCGCTCCATTGCCTGGGCTATCGTGTAAACTGGGCTGCGCTTTACCCTGACGGCGGCCAGGTGGTGCCGCTGCCACCTTACCCCTGGCAACGGGAGCGCTACTGGCTGGAGCCGGCCGAGGGAGCTGCGGCCGGCCGGGCCGAAGGCAGCCGCACCGGCCATCCCCTCCTGGATGTGTACGTGGCGCCTGCTGTGGGCAGCGGCCTTCACGTGTGGGAGACCACGCTGGATCTCAACTCGGCCCGCCATCGTTACCTGGCCGACCACCGGGTGCAGGACGTCGTGATGCTGCCGGCGGCCGCCTATCTGGAGATCGCCCAGGCAGCCGCTCGCCAGGCCCTGGGCGCTGAAGGGGCGCCCCTGGAGGGGATCACCTTCGGCCAGGCCCTGATCCTGCCGGCCGAGGGGCAGGCGCGGCTGCAGGTGGTGATCACAGCCGATGGGCCGGACGGGAACGCCGCCTTCCAGGTGTTCAGCAGCGAGGCGACCGGTGACGTCACAGGCTCGTCGGCCGGGGACGGCCGGCCGCCGACCACCTGGACCCTCCACGCCAGCGGCAAGATCCGCCGCAAACCCGCGGTGCCGCCGGCCCAAGCCGAGACGTTGGCCGCCATCCAGGCTCGCTGTCCCGAGGCGGTCTCGGCCGCCGAGCATTACGCCGCCCTGGCCGAGAGCAAGCTGCAGTACGGCCCGGCCTTCCAGGGGCTGGAACAGCTCTGGCGCGGGGAGCAGGAGGCGTTGGGCCAGCTGCACCTGCCGGCCGCTGACGACGCGCACGGCTACGTCGTCCATCCCGCCCTGCTGGACGCGGCCTTCCAGGCCCTGGCCGCGGCGCTGCCCCGCGGCGCGGGCGGTGTCAACGCCGGGGAGACCTGGGTGCCGGTGGCCGTGGAGCGCTGTGACCTGAGCGGCTGGCCCGGCGCGACCACGGCGTGGAGCCATGCGGTGTTCCGCGCTGAAGGGGTCCGCCAGGGCGATACCCTCACCGGCGACATCACGCTGCTGAACGACGACGGCCAGGTCGTGGGCCGGATCGAAGGCCTGCGGCTGCAGCGGTTGAGCCTGGCTGCCCGGCCGGCTGCCGTGGCCGACTGGTTCCTGTGCGTGGCGTGGGAGGCTCAGCCGCTGCCCTCGGCCGCGCCCTCCCCGCCGGCCGACCGCCCGGCCGCCTGGCTGATCCTGGCGGATCGCAGTGGCCTGGGCGATGCGCTGGCCGCCCACCTGGCGACTATGAGGCCCGACGTCCGGTGCGTCCTGGTGACCCCCGGCGCTGGCTACGCCGTCCAGGGCCCCCACCGCTACGTTGTGGCCCCCGACCGGCCCGAAGAGATCGGACGCCTGCTGGCCGACGCCCTGCCCGCCGGCGCCTCGTGGCAGCGGGTGGTCTATTTGTGGTCGTTGGACGCACCGTCCGCCGGGGATTTGTCGTTGTCTTTGTTGCGCGTCATCCAGGCCCTTGGTAGTGGCGACTTCAGTCGCCCAGAAACGACTGAAGTCGTTACTACGAAGGAACGCACGAAGGAACGCGCTCCCCTTGGTAGTGGCGACTTCAGTCGCCGTCTGTGGATTGTCACGCGCGGGGCACAGGCTGTGTTGCCCGGCGAACGGCCTGCGCCCGAACAGGCGCCCCTGTTGGGCCTGGCGCGCACCGCCTTCCACGAGCTGAGCGACCTGCGCCCCACCGTGGTGGACCTGAGCCCGGTCAAGGACAACGGCGCCGACCCGGCCGCCGAGATCGCCGCGCTGCTGGCCGAGCTGCTGGCCGATAGCCCTGAGAGCGAAGTCGCGCTGCGGGGCGACAGCCGTTATGTGCCGCGGCTGGTACGCTGGCGGCCGGACGACGAGGGGGACGGCCGACGCCTGCGGCCCTTCGACCCGGCGCGCGATGCCAACTTCCGCCTGGAGACCCGCGAGGCCGGCGTGCTGGACAACCTCACCCTGCGCGCCTGCCCGCGCACGACGCCTGGGCCGGGCCAGGTGGAGGTGCGGGTGCGCGCGGCCGGGCTCAACTTCCTGGACGTGCTCACCGCGCTGGGGTTGCGGCCCGACCTGCCCCCCGGCCCGGTGGTGTTCGGCACCGAGTTCAGCGGCGAGGTGGTGGCCGTGGGGCCCGACGTGGCCGATCTGCGGCCTGGGGACGAGGTGCTGGGCCTGGCGCCGGCCGCCTTCGGCGCTTACACCATCACGCGCGCCGACCTGGTGGGGCCCAAACCTGCCGCTCTGAGCTGGGAGGAGGCCGCCACCATCCCCATCGTCTTCCTGACCGCGCACTACGCGCTGGAACGGCTGGCCCACCTGGAGCGCGGGGAGCGGGTGCTGATCCACTCGGCCACGGGCGGTGTGGGCCTGGCCGCCGTGCAGCTCGCCCAGGCCATCGGCGCGGAGATCTTCGCCACCGCCGGCAGCCCGGAGAAGCGGGACTACCTGCGCGCCCTGGGTGTCCGGCACGTCATGGATTCGCGCTCCCTGGCCTTCGCCGACGAGGTGCTGGCGCTGACCGGCGGCGAAGGGGTGGACGTGGTGCTCAACGCGCTGGCCGGCGAAGCCATCGCCAAAGGGCTGTCGGTCCTGCGCCCCTACGGCCGCTTCATGGAGATCGGCAAACGCGACATCTACAGCAACGCGCAGATCGGCCTGTGGCCCTTCCACAAGAACCTTGCCTATTTCGCCGTGGACCTGGCGCGCGTGGCCGTAGAGCGGCCGGCCCTGATCCGCCACATGTTGACGGCGCTGATGGCCCGCTTCGCGACCGGCGAGCTGCGCCCCCTGCCCCGCACGGTGGTGCCGGTCACCCAGGCGCCGGACGCGTTCCGCACCATGGCGCAGAGCCGGCACATCGGCAAGATCGTGCTCTCCCTGGACGTGCATCCCGCCGAGGTGTGGGTGGAGGACGCCGGTGGCCTGGCCGTTCGGCCCGACAGCACTTACCTGATCACCGGCGGGTTGGGCGGCCTGGGGCTGGTCACCGCGCGCTGGTTGGTCGAGCAGGGCGCGCGGCACCTGGTGCTGATGGGCCGGGGCGCGCCGGATGCCGAGGCGCAGGCCGCCATCGCCGCGCTGGAGGACAAGGGCGCCACCGTGCGCGTGGCCCGTGCCGACGTAGCCGACGCCGGCCAGGTGGCCGCGGTGCTGGACGAGGTGCGCCGCTCCATGCCGCCCCTGCGCGGGGTCTTCCACCTGGCCGGCGTGCTGGACGACGCCATCCTGGCCCAGCAGACCGCCGAGCGCTTCGCCGCGGTCATGGCGCCCAAGGTGCAGGGCGCCTGGAACCTGCACCGGCTGACGACGGAGGCCGGCGACCCGCTGGACTGCTTCGTGATGTTCTCCTCCGTCGCCTCGCTGCTGGGCTCGCCCGGCCAGGGCAACTACGCAGCAGCCAATGCGTTCATGGACAGCCTGGCCCACTACCGCCAGAGCCTGGGCTTGCCCGCGCTGTCGGTCAACTGGGGGCCGTGGGCGCAGGTCGGCCTGGCCGCCCGGCCCGACCGCGCCGGCCGGCTGGAGCTGCGGGGCATCGAGAGCATCTACCCCGAACAGGGCGCCCAGGTGCTCACGCGACTGGCCGCGCGGCTGCCGGGGCCACAGGTGGCTGTGCTCCCCCTGGTGCCGGGCCAGTGGCGCGCCGCCTTCCCCCAGGCCGCGAGCTGGCCGCTGCTCCAGCGACTGCTGGCCGAAGAAGAAACGACCGCCCAGTCCGAGGCCGCCGGACCGCGCGCGGCGCTGCTGGCCGCGACCACCTCTAGCGATCGTCGCGCGCTGTTGGAGGCCTTCTTCACCCAGCAGTTGTCCCAGGTGCTGGGCGCGTCGCCCAAACATTTCGACGCGCAAACCCCGCTGGCCAGCCTCGGCCTCGACTCGCTGATGGCCGTGGAGCTGAAGAACCGCGTGGAGACAACCCTGGGCCTACAACTGCCCATCGCAACGCTCCTGCGCAGCCCCAGGGTCGGCGAGCTGGTGGAGGAGCTGCTGGCGCAGGCCGAGGCGCTGGCGCCCACAACCGCGCCGAGCGCGGTGGCCGGCATGGCAGAGGCTGGCGGCACAGAGACCGCAGTCGAACCGGCGGCGCCCGGCGACCGGCTTCCTCCGGCGCCCCTCCCCCGCCTGACCGCTGCGGCCGAACCCCCCGCGCCCTACGAGATCCCGCTCTCTGCCGGCCAGGCGGCCTTGTGGCTGCAACACCAGCTCAACCCGGGCAGCGTCTACAGCCCGGCCTTCACCGTGCGCATCCGCGCCGCCGTGGACCCCGACCGCCTGCGCGATGCCTTCCGGGTTATCGCCGCGCGCCATCCCGTCCTGCGCACCACCTTCCCGACGAAGGAGGGCATGCCTGTGCAGCGGGTGAGCGCCGAGGCCGAGCCCTTCCTGCTGGTGGAGGACGTGTCGGGCCTGAGCGAGGCCGAGCTGCATCGGCGGCTGACCCAGGAGGCCAACCATGTCTTCGACCTGGAGCGGGGGCCCTTGTGGCGGGTGTGCCTCTTCCGTCGCGCGGCCGACGACCACGTGCTGATGCTCCACGCGCACCACATCGTCATGGACCTGTGGTCGCTGGCCCTCATTACCAGCGAGTTCGGCGCCCTGTACCGGGACCCAACTGCGGCCGACCGCCTGCCCAGGCCCGCGGTGACCTACGGCGACTATGTGCGCTGGCAGGAGGCGTTCCTGAAGAGCCCGGCGGCCGAGCGCATGTGGGCGTACTGGCGGGCGCAGCTCGCCGGCCCCCTGCCCGTCCTGGAGTTGCCCACCGACCGCCCGCGACCGGCCGTGCAGACGTATCGCGGCTCCATCGTCTCCACCTCCTTCTCGCAGGCGCTGACCGCGGGCATCCGCCGCCTGGCCGAGCGGCTGGGGGTGACCCCCTACGTGGTGCTGCTGGCCGCGTTCCAGGCCCTGCTGCACCGCTACACCGGCCAGGACGACCTGGTCGTCGGTTCTACCACCACCGGCCGCACCCAGGCCGAGCTGGCCAACGTGGTGGGCTATTTCGTCAATCCGGTGCCGATCCGCACCGTAATGGGCGACGGCATGACTTTCGCCGGGCTGGTGCGCGAGGTGCAGGAGGCCGTGCTGGGCGCGCTGGCCAACCAGGACTTCCCCTTCCCCACCATGGTGGAACGGTTGCGTCCCCCGCGCGACCCGGCTCGCCCGCCCATCTTCCAGGTGATGTTCACCTTGCAGCGCTCTCACCTGCTGTACGAGGCCGGGCTCTCGCAACTGGCCCTCAGTCGCGCCGGTATCAGCGTGGACCTGGGCGGACTGCCCATGGAGGCGGTAACCCTGGCCGACCGCATGTCCCCCTTCGACCTGACCATGCAGGTGGCCGACTCGGAGGCGGCGCTGGGCGCGGCGGTGGAGTTCAACCTGGATCTGTTCGACCCGACCACGGCCGAGCGCCTGCTGCACCACTACCGCAAGCTGCTGGAGAGCGCCGTGGCCGACGCCGAACGCGCGGTGGCGACCCTGCCCATGCTCACCGAGGAGGAAGCGCAGCAGGTGCTGGCCTGGAGCGCCGGGCCGGACGTCCCCCTGAGGCACCGGTGCATTCACCACGCCTTCGAGGCGCAGGTTGACCGCACCCCGGACGCCACCGCCCTCTACTTCGACCCCGGCAACGGCCATCCGCCGGTGGTGCTGACCTATCGCGAGCTAGATGGCCGCGCTAACCAGGTGGCCCATGCGCTGCGGCGCCGCGGCATCGGCCTGGAGGACCGGGTGGCCTTATGTGCCGAGCGCTCGCCGGAGATGATCATCGGCATCCTGGGCGTCCTCAAGGCCGGGGCGGCCTACATCCCCCTGGACCCGGCCACCCCGCCTGCGCGGCTGGCCACCATCCTGGAGGACGCCTCTCCTGCGGCCTGCCTGCTTCAGCCGGGCGGACAGAAGCTGCCGGCCGAGGAGGTCAGGCCCCTCGTCGAGCGTACGACCGTGCTGGACCTGTCCGATCCGGCGTCGTGGGCGGACGCGCCCACTCACCGGCCGGACGTTCCCGTCGCGGGCGACAACCTGGCCTACATCATCTACACCTCCGGCTCCACCGGCGCACCCAAGGGGGTGATGCTGCAGCACGCCGGGCTGGTGAACCTGGTCCAGGCGCAGGTGGTGGGGTTCGACGTGACGCCGCAGGATCGGGTGTATCAGTTTGCGGCCTACACCTTCGATGCGTCGCTGTCGGAGATCTTCATCGCGCTGACTGCGGGCGCGGCCCTGCACCTGGCGCGACGGGAGGTCGTGCTGTCGCCGGAGAACCTGGCTGCGGCCCTGCGCAACCAGCGCATCACCAACATCACCCTGCCGCCCACCCTGCTGCGCCTGTTGGACTCCGACGCGCTGCCCGATCTGCGCACGGTGATCTCCGCCGGCGAGGCGTGCACCGCCGACCTGGTGGCCCGCTGGACCCAGGCCCCGCCCGGCGCAACGTTCCGCAGCCGTCGCTTCTTGAACGCCTACGGCCCGACCGAGACCACCATCGGTCCCACCTACCACGTGGCCTGCGACGGCCGAGGTGACCCGCCGGCGTTGCCCGCGACCGCGGCGGTGCCCATCGGCCGGCCCATCCACAACATCCAAACTTTCATCCTGGATCGGCAGATGCAACCTGTGCCCGTGGGCGTGCCCGGCGAGCTGTGCATCGGCGGCATCGGCCTGGCGCGTGGCTACGTCGGCCGGCCCGACCTGACCGCCGAGCGCTTTGTGCCGAATCCGTTTGCGAGTCACGAATTCGAGATTCGAGATTCGCCATTCGCCATTCGCTATTCGCCATTTGCAAATTCACGCCTCTACCGCACCGGCGACCTGGCGCGCTGGCTGCCCGACGGCGCCATCGAGTTCATCGGCCGCGCCGACTACCAGGTGAAGATCCGCGGCTTCCGCGTCGAGCTGGGCGAGATCGAGGCGGCCCTGGCCCGCCATCCGCAGGTGAAAGAGGTCGTTGTGGTGGCCCACAAGATCGGCCGCCGTGACGGCGACGGCAGCACCAGGCCAGATGTCCTCGACGCGCAGGTGGTCGCCTACTGGGTGCCGGCCCCAGGGGCTGAACCCTCGGAGCTCGACTTGCGCTCTTTCTTGAAGCAAACATTGCCGGACTATATGGTGCCGACCACCTTCGTCAAGCTGGAGGCGTTCCCCCTGACTACCAGCGGCAAGATAGACCGCAAAGCCCTGCCTGTGCCGGTACGAAAAGAGGCATCCTCGGCCGAACGCGCCCTGCCGCAAACACAACTGGAGCGAGATCTGGCCGCTATCTGGCAACAGGTGCTGGGGGTGGAAAAGGTTGGGATTCACGACAACTTCTTTGATCTCGGGGGGCACTCGTTGCTCATGGCCCAGGCCCACAGCCGGCTCCAAGAGCTGTTGGGCCGCGAGGTCCCTATCGTGGAACTCTTCCAGTACCCGACCATCAGTCTGCTGGCGCAGCACCTGTCGCAAGCCTCGGGGGAAGATACAACTGGAGCCAAGACTTCGACAGCCGTACAGCAGGGCAAGGAACGAGCACAGCAACAGCGAGAAGCCTTAAGGCGCCAACAAGCACGGCTGACGCGCCGGCCGGGCTGAGGCCAACCTGGCTTTATCAGGAACAACGAGCATGAGCGATCCAACCATTCCGCACGAGACCGAAACCCCGGTAACCCCGGAGGTCATACCCGGCGACTTCGATATCGCCGTCATCGGCATGGCCGGCCGTTTTCCCGGCGCTGCCGACCTGGACACCTTCTGGGAAAACCTGGTGAACGGGGTCGAATCCGTTCGCGACTTTACCGAAGAGGAGGTTTTGGCGGCAGGGGTTGATCCCCGGCTGGCACAAGATCCCCATTACGTCAAACGCGGCGGGGTGCTGGATGGGGCCGAGTTGTTCGATGCCCGCTTCTTTGGCTTCTACCCGCGCGAAGCGGAGATCATGGATCCCCAACAACGCGTTTTTCTGGAGGTGGCCTGGCAGGCACTGGAGCACGCAGGGTACGACCCTGGGACCTACGCCGGAGCGATCGGCCTTTATGCCGGCTGTGGGATGAACTCATACCTGTTGCTCAACCTGGCGCGCAACCGGGAGATCATGGAAACGGTTCAGCCCTATCAGCTCTCCATCGCCAACGACAAGGACTACCTGGCAACACGCGTCTCGTACAAGCTTAACCTGCGCGGCCCTAGCGTCAACGTCCAGACCGCTTGTTCCACCTCTCTGGTCGCCACCCATCTTGCCTGCCAGGCGCTCCTCAACCGCGAGTGCGACATGGCGCTGGCCGGTGGCATCACCATCCGCCTGCCGCAAACGGGGGGTTACCTGTACCAGGAAGGGGGGATCGTCTCCCCGGACGGCCACTGTCGGCCTTTCGACGCGGATGCGGCCGGCACAGTGGGCGGCAACGGTGTGGGCGTCGTGGTGCTCAAACGCCTGGCCGACGCGATTGCGGACGGCGACACCATCCATGCGATCATCAAAGGCACCTCGATCAACAACGACGGCGCCAACAAAGTGGGCTACACCGCGCCCAGCGTGGACGGCCAGGCCCAGGTCATCTCGGCTGCGGTGAACCTGGCACAGGTTGACCCGCGCACGATCTCGTACATCGAAACCCACGGCACCGGCACCGCAGTGGGCGATCCCATCGAAATTGCGGCGCTGACCCAGGTCTTTGCTGAATCCACCGCCGACCGCCAGTTCTGTGCCATCGGCTCAGTGAAGGCTAACGTGGGGCATCTGGATGCTGCGGCCGGCGTCGCCGGGCTGATCAAAACGGTGCTGGCTCTAGAACACAAGAAGATCCCGCCCAGCATCAATTTCACACGACCCAACCCACGCATCCGGTTCGAAGAAACGCCTTTCTTCGTCAACGTTGCGCTGCGTGACTGGCAAACAAACGGCACGCCCCGACGGGCAGGGGTCAGCTCTTTCGGCATCGGCGGCACCAACGCTCATGTGGTGCTCGAGGAGGCGCCCAACCTGGGGCCCTCTGGCCCCGCACGGCCCTGGCACTTGTTCGTGCTCTCGGCGAAAAGCGAGCCAGCGCTGCAGTCAGCCACAACCAACCTGCGCGATTTCCTGGCCCGAGCATCTGACCGGGGGACGATAACCCCGGCCTGGCTGGCCGATGTCGCCTACACCCTGCAGGTGGGCCGTCAGGCGATGCCCTATCGCCGCGCAATCGTCGCCCGAGATGCCGAAGAGGCCATCGCAGCACTGTCGGGCCAGGCCCCCGAGCGCACCGCCACCGGCGCCGGTGAGCCGAACGCGCGCAGCGTGGCGTTCATGTTCACAGGCCAGGGGTCGCAATATGTGAACATGGGACGCGACCTCTACCGCCACGAGGCGGTTTTCCGCCGGTGGGTGGACCGTTGCGCCGAGCTCCTGCGGCCACATTTGGGCGTGGACCTGCGGGAGCTGCTCTATCCGGTCCCCGGTGCGGAGACAGACGCCGAGGAGAGGATACGCCAGACCACCATCACCCAGCCGGCGCTTTTCACCGTCGAGTACGCGCTGGCGCAACTCTGGATGTCCTGGGGCATCGCGCCCGAAGCCATGATCGGGCACAGCATCGGCGAGTACGTGGCGGCGTGCCTGGCCGGAGTCATGTCGTTGGAAGACGCGCTGGCGGCTGTGGCCGCTCGCGGCAAGCTGATGGGGCTGCTGCCCTCAGGTGCCATGCTCAGCGTGGCCCTGGCCGAAGATCAAGCTCGCGACCTGTTGCGCGGTGATCCCGACCTCTCTATCGCAGCAGTGAACGCGCCCGAGATGTGCGTGGTGTCGGGCCCATCCGGCGCGATCGAGGCTCTGGCACACAAACTGGAGGCCCAGGGGATCGGTGTACGTCGCCTGCACACGTCCCACGCCTTCCATTCTGCCATGATGGACCCGATCCTGTCGTCGTTCACCGAAGTGATGTACCGTGCCCGGTTGCATCCACCGCAAATACCCTACATCTCCAACGTCACCGGCACCTGGATCACGGCAGAACAGGCCACGGATCCCGCTTACTACGCGCAACATCTGCGCAGCACCGTGCGCTTTGCAGATGGCGTTGCAACATTAGCAGCTGAACCGGGCCGTGTGCTTTTGGAAGTCGGCCCCGGCCGCGCGCTGGCCAGCCTGGCCAGGGCGCACCCGGCTGTCGGCCGTGAACGCAGCGTGATCACCTCGATGCGCCACCCGCAAGACCCGCAGGACGACCAGGCGTTCATCCTCTCGGCGCTGGGGCAATTGTGGCTGGCCGGGATCAGGCCGAACTGGGCGGAGTTCTATGCCGGCCAGCGTCGTCGGCGTGTTCCGCTGCCCACCTATCCCTTCGAGCGACGCCGTTACTGGATCGAGCCTACTCCTGGCTACGCGCAAATGGCCGAGACGATGCTGCGGAAAGAAAGCGACATCGGCCGTTGGTTCTACCTGCCGTCATGGCGCCGCGCTCCGCTATCGCCCAGCATAAGAGCGGACATCCGGCGGCTGCGCCACGTCCTGCTCCTCATGCCCGAACCGGGATCGGCGGCAGCAACACACCATCTGCGGCAAGCTCTGCGCGAAGCTATCATCTCGCGTTCTGGCGCGGCAACTGTGGCTATGCCCGGGGATGGGTTCAGCCCGGCCTGTGACGACGGCTTGCTACCGGCCGAGGACTGGACGGCCTGCACCCTGCGGCCCGACGCGCGAGAGGACTACGACGCCCTTTTCGCCGATCTTGTGCGGCGCGGCAGCCTGCCCAGTGCGGTGCTGCACCTGCTGACCCTGGACGACACGGCTGATTTCGCGCCAGGCCAGGCACGTGGGTTCGACAGCCTGATCGCCCTGGCGCAGGCGTGGGCTCGACACGGCCAGGGAGCCCCTTTACGGATCGTGATCGCCACCACTGGCCTGTGGGATGTCACAGGCGAGGAAGCCGTGCGGCCGGCCATCGCCACCCTGATCGGAGCGGCTCGGGTGATAGCCCAGGAGCATCCCAACATTTCCTGCCGGATCGTGGACGTCACGGGGCACCCAAATAGCTCGGTAGCCGAGGCGCTTGTGCAAGAGGCCCTTGCCGACACCGCCGAATGGGCTGTGGCCTACCGCGGCCGTTATCGGTGGGTGCAAAGCTTCGAGCCGGTCCAGGTTTCGCCGGAGATGGGCCGCAATCGCTTGCGTGAGCGTGGCGTCTACCTGATCACCGGCGGGCTGGGCCGCATCGGCAGCGTGCTGGCCCAACACCTGGCTACGACCTGTGCAGCGCGACTGGTGCTGGTAGACCGCACACCGTTGCCCGAGCCCAATGAGTGGGACAACTGGCTGGGGAATCACCCGCCGGAAGACCCCACCTGCCGCAGGATTGCGCAAATCCGACGGCTCGAAGGCGCTGGCTCCCAGGTCCTGGTGCTCACCGCCGACGTAGCTGATCCCCAGCAGATGGCCGCCGCAGTGGCCCAGGCCGAGGCGCACTTCGGGGCGCTGCACGGGGTGATCCATGCGGCAGGGACCGTGGGCGCGGCAGCCGTCAAAACGGTGGCCGAAACGGATGCCGCCGTCCGAGAGGCCCAGTACCGGCCCAAAGTGAACGGCACCTTAGCGTTGGCTCGGGCGTTGGCCGGCCGGGAACTGGATTTTGTGATGCTCATGTCGTCAGTCTCCACCGTGTTGGGCGGGCTGGGATTTGCGGCCTATGCGGCAGCCAATTGCTTCATGGACGCCTTTGCAGCGCAACAGGCGAGACATGGGGACGGTCATGGCCAACGCTGGTGCAGCGTCGCCTGGGACGGCTGGAAGTTCGACGAGGAAGAGGCGCTGTCGGGCCGGTTCTCAGCCCTGGACTTCGCCATGACGCCCAAGGAGGGCGTGGAAGCCTTCATGCGGGCTCTGGCTTTGGCCGACGCGCCCCAGGTGATCATCTCGACGGGTGACCTGAACGGCCGACTGGCGCAGTCAGCGCACGCCGAAGATACTCGGCCTGCAGAAGCGGCTGAGGGAGCGCCGACCACAGCGCGCCACGATTCGCGTCCTCCGCTGCGCACGCCTTACGCCCCACCGACGGACGATATCGAGCGGGCCATCGTAGCCGACTGGGAGAAAACCCTGGGCATCGAGCCCATCGGCATCCACGACGACTTCTTCGAGCTGGGGGGGCACTCATTGTTGGCGACGCAATTGGTCTCGCGACTGCGCGACAGATACCGCGTGGAGCTGCCGTTGCGCAATCTGTTCGAAACCCCCACGGTGGCCGGGTTGGCGCAGCTCATCCGAGCAGGGCTGAGCCAGGCCGGAACGGCTCTTGCTGAAACCGCCCGGGCACCCCAGGTCAGCATCCCCCGCATCCCGCGACCGGCGGATGGGGTGGCGCGCACGGCCGACGACTTGCCGCTCTCCTTCGGGCAACAACGGTTGTGGTTCCTGGACCAACTCGATCCCGGCAGTCCGCTGTACAACAATTTCGCCGCGCTCCGGGTAACCGGCGACCTCGATCCACTGCAACTGGAGCGCAGCCTCAACGCGGTCATCGCCCGCCACGAAATCTTGCGGACCACCTTCACTGCGCAAGACGGCCGGCCGATCCAGGCCATCCTGCCGTCCCTCAACGTGACCATCCCCGTGGCCGACCTGCGAGCGCTGCCGCCACCGGCACAAGAGGTCGAGATCATGCGCCTGGCCGTAGAGGAGGCCCAGACAGCGTTCGATCTGGGTCGCGGGCCATTGCTGCGCTGTCGGTTGTGGCGCACCGGAGACCGGGACTATGTCCTGTTCTTCACCATGCACCATATCGTGTCCGACGGCTGGTCGGTGGGCGTGCTGATCCGCGAGATGGCTGCGCTGTACCAGGCCCTGAGCCGGCCGCACGCCGAGGTCGAAACCGTGTTGCCGCCGCTGCCTATCCAGTACGTGGACTACGCAGCATGGCAGCGGTCATGGCTTTCCGGCGAGAATCAAGAGGCAGAACTTGCCTTCTGGCGCGACCAACTCACCCCGGCACCGCCGCCCCTGGAACTGCCTACCGACCGGCCGCGGCCTGCGATGCAGACCTTCCGGGGCGGAAACGTCTGGTTCGATTGGCCGCTGCAGCTCCAGCAACGCCTGGAAGCATTGGCGCAGGGCGAAAAAGCCACCCTTTTCATGGCGTTGCTGGCCGGTCTCCAGGCGCTGTTCCATCGGTACACCAACCAGGAGGACTTCTGCATCGGCACGCCGGTAGCCAACCGCGATCGCCCCGAGACCGCCGGGCTGATCGGTTTCCTGCTGAACACCTTGGTGCTCAGGGCCGATCTAAGCGGCAAGCCGAGCTTCCGGACGTTGCTGGCACGCACCCGTGAAACCGCGTTGAAGGCTTACGCGCATCAAGAACTGCCTTTCGAGATGCTGGTAGAGACGTTGCAGCCGGCCCGCGACATGAGCCGCTCGCCCTTCTTCCAGGTCATGTTCGACCTGCAAGAGGCGCCTTTGCAAGCCCTGGCCCTGCCGGGGATCTCCCTCCAACCGCTCCGGGTTGATGGCGGCACGGCCAAGTTTGACCTGGCCCTCTCCATGGAGTACGGTCCCAGTGGCCTGAGCGGCTATCTGAACTACAACAGCGATCTGTTCGACGCCGACACGGCCCGCCGGATGCTGGAGCATCTGCGGACCCTCCTGGAGGCTGCCGTTACCGACCCCGATCGGCCCATCACCGCCCTGCCCATGTTGACCGAAAAGGAACAACAATTGATCCTGGAGCGGTGGAGCCGGACGGAGATCGAGGCGGTCGAAACCCGCCCTGTCGCAGCGTTGTTCGAGGAACAGGTCACCTTGCGGCCCCAACAAGAAGCCCTGATCATGGCCGATGGCTCTGGCATCCGCCTGACCTACAGCGAGCTCGATCAACGGGCAGGACAACTTGCCGGATATCTGCATGAGATCGGCCTGGGGCAAGAGGATATCATTGCTCTGTTGCTGGAACGGTCTGCCGATACGGTTGTGGCACTCCTTGGCGCTTTGAAAGCAGGCGTAGCTTTCTTGCCCATTGATGCGTCTTATCCAGTAGAACGGGTTGCTTTCATGCTGGCGGATGCCGGGGCGCGTGCAGTTGTGACCCAAACACACGTGCTACAAACCTACGGCCACAAGCTGCACGATTATGCCCTGATCCGTCTGGATGCTGATTTGCCCGAAATTGCGCGCTTCCCGGCGTTTCGAATGGCGCAGCACGACGCCAGGTCGCTGCGTTCTCTGGCCTATGTGATTTACACCTCAGGTTCCACCGGCCTTCCCAAGGGGGTAATGGTGGAACAAGGTGAACTGACCGCGCACCTGCGCGTCGTTGCCGATTGTTTCGGGTTAAAATCAGATGATCGGGTGCTGCAGTTCTCGGCCTATACTTTCGACCAGGGGCTGGAGCAGATCCTGGCTACACTGATCACCGGTGGGACGCTGGTCATGCGCGGCCCGGAGGTCTGGCCGCCGGCCGATTTTCTGCGGGTTCTGCAAGACCACAACCTGACCGTAATCAACCTGCCGCCTGCATATTGGGAGCAAGTCTTACAGACATGGGCCCAGGCTGACATGCAACATATGAGTAGTTCGCTGCGACTGGTGATCAGCGGGGGTGATGTCCTGACCCCTCAATGTCTGCGCCTGTGGCAAGAGACACCGGCGCGCCAGGCCCGCCTGCTCAACGCTTACGGCCCGACCGAGGCCACCATCACTGCCACGACTTTCGACGTGCCGGCCCGATGGTTTTCTCACGAGACCGGCCCCGTCCCGATCGGCAAACCCCTGCCCGGCAGGTGGGCGGTCATCGTAGACCCGAACGGCAACCTGGTGCCGGCCGGCGTTCCGGGCGAACTGCTGCTGGGCGGAATCGGTCTGGCACGGGGTTACTTGCGCCGGCCCGACCTGACGGCCGAGCGCTTTGTGCCGGATCCCTATCTCCCCGGTTCCGCGTCTCCGCGTCCCAACGTCGCCGAAAGCCGCCTCTACCGCACCGGCGACCTGGCACGCTGGCGCACCGATGGCGCTATCGAGTTCCTGGGACGTGTGGACCGTCAGGTCAAAGTGCGCGGCTTTCGGGTCGAGCTGGGAGAGATCGAAGCTGCCTTGCGTCGGCATCCGGCCATACGTCAGGCTGCGGTGGTGCTGCACGGGCCGGAAAACGAGCGGAGGATCGTCGCGTATATCGCAATGGATCCAGCCGCAAAGCCGACGCCCACGGAACTGCGCGACTTCCTGGCCCGACAACTGCCCGGCTACATGGTGCCCGCAGCGTTTATTGCCCTGGATGCGCTGCCCGTCACCACCAGCGGGAAGATTGACCGCCGCAACCTGCCGGATCCGACCAGCGTCGAGCAGCTTCAGGTCGAAACGCCTTTCGTGGCTCCGAGAACACCTGTGGAAGCCGATGTGGCCGCGATTTGGTCTGAGGTGCTGAAAGTGCCCACGGTGGGGGTCAACGATGATTTCTTCGACCTGGGAGGCCACTCTCTACTGGCCACTCAGATCCTGGCCCGCCTGCACCAGCGTTACCCGGTAAAGCTGCCGCTGCGACGGCTATTCGAAACGCCTACTGTGGCTGGGCTGGCCGCCCTGATCGAAGAAGAGCTCCTGGCGCAACAAAACCAGGAGGAACTGGAGGCCCTCCTTGCGGAACTGGAGGGACTGTCCGAGGATGAAGCCCGAGACTTGCTGGCTCGCATGTAGAAGCCGCCTGCTGGACTGAGAGGAACACCTATGGCTGTTGACATGAGCCGTCTGGATAAACTGTCACCTGAGAAGCGCGCACTTTTGCTGAAAAAACTGAGCCAGAAAGTTCTGAAGGACACGGGTGCGGAGGCTATCCCACAGCGCGCGGACCGCTCTGCCTATCCACTTTCGTTTGCCCAACAACGGCTGTGGATCCTGAGCCAGCTTGAACCTGACAGCCCACTCTACAACATCCCCCTGGCGTTACACATTACGGGCCGACTGGACGTGCCCGCGCTGGAAAAAAGCCTCAACGAAATCATCCGCCGGCACGAGGTCTTGCGGGCAGGGTTCATCACCGACCGCGGCAACCCGGTTCAGATTGTCGTGCCCGAGCTCCAGATACAGATCATCCCAGAACAGATCGGCAGCCCGGAGGAGAGCCCGGAGGAGATCGAAGCGCGCGCCCTGAAGGTGGCCGACGATGAAGCCCGTCAGCCCTTTGACCTGAGCAAACCGCCCTTGTTGCGCTTCCGTCTCTTACGGCTGGCAGACGATCACTACATCGCCCTGCTCACCATGCACCACATCATCACCGATGGGTGGTCCACCGGGGTGTTGATGCAAGAGCTGACGCTCCTCTACAGCGCCTTCCTGCGCGGGGAAAGCGAACCGCAACTGCCACCGCTGCCCATCCAGTACGCCGACTTCGCTGCCTGGCAGCGAGAGCGGCTGACCGGAGACTATTTGCAGCAAGAGCTCGCCTATTGGCGCGAGGCGCTGGCAGATATCCCCGCCATGCTGGAACTGCCTACCGATCGGCCGCGGCCGCCCGTGCAGTCGGTTCGGGGAACCGTCTTCCCGTTCCAGATTTCGCCAGAACTGACCGCTGCGTTGCGCGCGCTTAGCCGGAGCGAGGGGGTCACCCTGTACCAACTGATGCTCGCGGCATTTCAGGTACTGCTTCATCGCTACAGCGGCCAGAACGACCTCTGTGTTGGCACGCCGGTGGCTAACCGCAACCGGCCCGAACTGGAGCGATTGATCGGTTTCTTCGTCAACACGCTGGTAATGCGCGCCGATTTCTCCGACCGGCCGGGCTTCCGGCATTACTTGCACCGGCTGAGAGATCGGGCGCTGGAGGCGCATGCGCACCAGGATCTGCCTTTCGAGATGCTGGTGGACGAGCTTGCTCCTGAGCGCAACCTGAGTATTTCGCCGATCTTCCAGGTAATGTTCAGCCTGGAGCAACGGCCGACCGGTACACTGCGCCTGCCGGAGATGACGATCACCCCGCTAGAAACTCACAGCGGCACAGCCAAGGTTGACTTGACCCTGTTCGTGGCAGAGTACGAGGATCATCTGCGGGGTTCCTTCGAGTACAACACCGATCTCTGGAATGCGGCGACCATCGCGCGCATGATCGGCCATTATCGTCAGTTGCTGACCAGCATCGTCGCAAATTCGGATTGCAGCGTGGACGAGCTGCCCATACTGACCGAGGCTGAACAACACCAGCTTTTGTACGAGTGGAACGACACCCTCACTGATTATCCTCGGGACAAATGCCTCCATGAGCTTTTCGAGGAGCAAGTTGCCCGCACTCCTGACGGCATTGCTGTGCGCTACGGGGATAACTCTCTGACCTTTGCAGAGCTGAGCCGTCGCGCCAACCGGCTCGCCCACTGGTTACAGGCAGCCGGTGTGGGGCCTGAGGTCCTGGTCGGCATCTTCATGGAGCGTTCGGTGGAGATGATCGTGGCGATGCTGGCCATCATCAAGGCTGGCGGTGCCTATCTGCCTTTGGATCTCGACTACCCTGCCGAGCGATTGTCTTTCATGCTGGAGGACGGCAAAGTCCCGGTGCTGCTGACTCAGGCTGACCTGACAAACAGGCTGCCCCTGTCGGACACGGTGGTCCTGTGCATTGACAGGGATTGGGACGAAGTTGCCCGGTATCCTGATACAGCGCCTGAAGTTGATGTGGATCCGGGAAACCTGGCCTACGTGATCTACACGTCAGGCTCAACGGGCAGGCCCAAGGGGGTCTCAATCCCCCAGCGCGCCATCGTCCGCCTGGTCTTCAACACCAATTACATTGACCTGAAACCTTCCGATCGAATTGCACAGGCCTCCAACGCGTCTTTCGATGCGGCCACCTTTGAGATCTGGGGGGCGCTCTTGCGCGGTGCCACTCTGGTGGGAGTCAGCAAAGATGTGGCCCTATCGGCCCGAGATTTCGTCGCCTTCTTACGCGATGAAAGGATCAACGTCCTGTTTTTGACAACTGCGCTGTTCAACCACATTGCGGCCGAGGTGCCGGACGGCTTCAAGACCCTTGGCCATGTGTTGTTCGGCGGCGAAGCGGTAGACCCGCGCTGGGTGCGCCATGTGTTGAAACACGGGCCGCCCGAACGGCTGCTCCATGTGTACGGCCCCACGGAAAGCACGACTTTCGCTTCATGGTATCCTGTGCGCGAAGTCGCAGAGGACGCCAGGACAGTGCCCATCGGCAGACCGCTTTCAAATACCACCATCTACGTGGTAGACCGCAGGTTCCAGCTCGTCCCTGTCGGCGTGGCCGGCGAGCTGGTCATCGGCGGTGATGGCCTGGCGGTGAGCTATCTCCATCGGCCTGATCTGACCGCCGAAAAATTCGTACCTAATCCGTTCGCTATCGGGTGTCAGCTCCACGAGTGCTCTCGGTTGTACCGCACGGGGGACCTGGTGCGCCTGCTGCCCGACGGCAACATCGAGTTCCTGGGGCGCATTGACCACCAGGTCAAGATTCGCGGCTTTCGCATCGAGCTGGGCGAGATCGAGGCCACCCTGAGCGGCCATCCCGCCCTGGCGCAAGTCTTTGTTATGGTGCGCGAGGACACCCCTGGCGACCGCCGCGTCGTGGCGTATGTAGTGCCCAAAGCCGGCCAGGCGCCGACAGTGGGCGAATTGCGATCTTACTTGAAGGAACGCCTGCCCGAGTTCATGGTGCCGGCGGCTTACGTGTTCATGGACGCGTTGCCGTTGAATCCCAACGGCAAAGTAGACCGCAAGGCGTTGCCGGCGCCCACTGTGATCCCCTCGGAAACTGAAGGCACTTACGTGGCCCCGCGCACTCCGGTGGAGCAGTTCCTGGCGCAAAGATGGGCCGAAACCTTGGGCGTCCCGCGCGTCGGCGTGCATGACAATTTCTTCGAACTCGGGGGCAACTCCTTGCTGGCAGCCAGGCTGATCAATCGGCTGCAAGAGGAGCTGGGCACTTCAGCCCACGTGCGTGCCCTGTTTATGGCCCCCACCATCGCAGAGCTCGCCATGTACCTGGACGAATACTACCCGGATGCGGTGGCGCGTATCACCGGGATTGCGCCGGCAGAACCTGCCTCGGCCGCGCTCTCCGAGCCCATTGCGACGCGCTGGGGCGCGGGGGGTGCAGCACAAGTAGACGCAGAAAAAATCGCGCGCTTTGAGGCGATCATCCCGCCGCTCAAGCCTCGAGAGCAGACAGACCCGGAGGATGTCGGGAAGAACCCGCCAGCCATATTTGTGTTATCGCCCCCGCGCTCGGGCTCGACTTTGTTGCGCATCATGCTGGCAGGTAACCCAGCCCTGTTTGCGCCGCCAGAACTCGACCTGCTCTCATTCAACACCCTGGCGGAGCGACGCGCCGCGTTCTCCGGCAAGTACCAGTTCTGGCTTGAAGGCCCCCTGCACGCCATTATGAACCTGCGAGGCTGCAGCGTTGAAGAGGCCGAAGCGCTCATGGCCGATTTCGAGGCGCGCGGCTGGACCACAAAGCGTTTCTACCGCCAGCTTCAAGAGTGGATTGCGGAGACGGCACCTGGCGGACGACGGATCCTGGTGGACAAGACGCCGGTCTATCCGCTGGACATGGCAATCCTGAACCGCATGGAAGAAGATTTCGAGGATGTGCGATACATTCACCTGATGCGGCATCCTTTTGCCACCGTCTACTCGTTCCTCGAAGCAAAATTGGAGCAGATCTTTTTCCGACACGAACATCCCTTCACCCGCAGGGAGCTGGCAGAGCTGGTCTACACGGTGAGCCATCGGAATATCCTGGCGTTCCTGGAGCGCATACCGCCCGAGCGCCAACGTCACGTCTGGTTCGAAGAACTGGTCGTCGAACCCGAACGGGTCATGCGAGAGGTTTGCGAGTTTCTGCGCATTGATTTCCACGAGGACATGCTGAAGCCCTACGAGGGCAACAGAATGACCTCAGGCATCCGGCCGGACGGCCAAATGGTGGGAGACTTCAAGTTCTATCTGCGCAACCGAATTGATCCCAAAGCCGCGGAACGTTGGAAGCGCTTCAGAAAGGACGATTCGCTTTCACAGATCACCTGGGAAGTGGCCAACCGGCTGGGTTACTTTGAGGAGGCCGAAACCGCTGCGGCGGCCGACAGAGAAACAGCGCCGGAGCTGGGTCCCATCGTCCCGTTGCCCGAAGGCGCGGCCATTCCGTTGTCGTTTGCGCAGCAGAGGCTCTGGTTCCTGGATCAATTTGAGCCCGGCAGTCCCTTCTACAACGTGCCTGCTGCAGTTCGGCTCACCGGAATGTTGCACCTGCCGGCCCTGGAGCAAAGCTTGAACGAAATCGTGCGCCGCCATGAGGTGCTGCGTACCACCTTTGCCACTGTAGACGGCGTTCCCATCCCTCAAGTGGCGGCCGAGCTGAACATCCCGATACTGGTCGTTGATCTGCGAGGCCTCCCGGTCGAGCTGCGAGAGGCCGAGGCTATGCGCCTGGCCGCAGAAGAGGCCCGTCGTCCCTTCGACCTGGCAACAGGCCCTCTGGTGCGGGCCACACTGCTGCGTCTGGCAGACGACGACCATATCGCCCTGGTCACCATGCATCACATTGTATCCGATGGCTGGTCGGTGGGGGTATTCATTCAAGAGCTCGCTGCGCTTTACGAGGCCTTTTCGGCCGGACGTAAATCCCCACTGCCCGACCTGCCGATCCAGTACGCTGATTTCGCAGCCTGGCAGCGACGCTGGCTGGAGCAGGACGGAGGAGCCGCTTCTCCGCTCCAACAGCAACTGAAATTCTGGCAAGAAGAACTTTCCGGGCTCCCGCCGGTGCTGGAACTGCCCACCGACCGGCCGCGTCCGGCCGTCCAAACCCTCAACGGCGCCCGCTATCCGTTCAAACTCTCCAAAGAGCTGACTGCGGACATTAGAGCCCTTTCCCGGCATGAGGGCACCACCCTGTTCATGACACTGATGGCTGCATATCAGACCTTACTTCATCGCTACTCCGGCCAGGACGACATTCCGGTTGGCACACCGATCGCCGGGCGCAACCGCCCCGAGATTGCGAATTTGATCGGCTTCTTTGTCAATACCCTGGTGATCCGGGGAGATCTGACGGGCAATCCCAGTTTCCGAGACCTGCTCCACCGCGTGCAACAAAGGGCGATCAAGGCCTTCGCAAACCAGGATGTGCCCTTCGAAATGCTTGTGGAAAAGCTGCAACCCGAGCGGGACATGAGCCATACGCCGTTGTTCCAAGCGATGTTTGCACTGCAAGATGCGCCGCTGCGCACGCTCAAACTCCCCGGCCTGACCATCAACCCGCTGCAGCCCGATACGGGAACAGCCAAGTTTGACCTGATCCTGAATGTGGTGGAGCGCGGGGATGAGCTGTGGGGCGCGCTGGAGTACAACACCGACCTGTTCGACGCCGCCACAGCGGAGCGCATGGTTGGCCACTTCCAAACCCTGCTGCAGGGCATCGTCGCCGACCCCGACCGGCCCGTGGACTTCCTGCCCCTGCTCAGCGACGCGGAGCGACACACCCTCCTGGCCGAGTGGTGCGCCAACCCCGCCCCGTTCGACACCGACGACACCCTGCACCACCGCTTCAGCCAGCAGGCCCGGCGCACGCCGGATGCCGTGGCGGTCATGGCGCCGCGGAGGGAGGAAACTAGGGAACGGGAGGAACCAGGGGAACTAGGGGAACTGGGGGAACTGGAGAAGTTGACTTACGCCGAGCTGGAGCGGCGCAGCAACCAACTGGCCCAGCACCTGGTGACCCTGGGCGTGCGGCCTGGCCACATCGTCGGCCTCATGACCCAACGCTCCACCGACACCCTGGTCGGCCTCTTCGGCATCCTCAAGGCCGGCGCCGCCTACCTGCCCCTCGACCCCACCTACCCGGCCGACCGCATCGCCTTCATGCTCCGCGACAGCGCCGCCCAGGCCGTCGTCGCCCACGCCCACGTGTGGCAACGCTTCGCTGGTAATGACGACTTCAGTCGTCCACCCCTTGGTAGTGACGACTTCAGTCGTCCAGAAACGGCTGAAGCCGTTACTACGAAGCCGCAGCCGAAGACCAGGGCCGTCCTGCTCGACCGCGACTGGCCCACCATCGCCCGCCGGCCGGACGCCCTGCCCGCCGTCGCCGTGCCTTCCGACGCCCCGGCCTACGTCATCTACACCTCCGGCTCCACCGGCCGGCCCAAGGGCGCCGTCATCTCCCACCGCAACGCCCTCAACCTCGCCGCGGCGCTCGACCAGATCGTAACGACTGAAGTCGTTACTACGAAGAAAGGCGCACCCCTTGGTAGTGACGACTTTAGTCGTCCGGTAACGACTGAAGTCGTTACTACGAAGAAGGACGCGCCCCTTGGTAGTGACGACTTCAGTCGTCCTTCCCCCCTTGGTAGTGACGACTTTAGTCGTCCGGTAACGACTGAAGTCGTTACTACGAAGAAGGACGACGCACCCCTAGGTAGTGACGACTTTAGTCGTCCGGTAACGACTGAAGTCGTTACTACGAAGAAGGACGCGCCCCTTGGTAGTGACGACTTTAGTCGTCCGGTAACGACTGAAGTCGTTACTACGAAGAAGGACGACGCACCCCTTGGTAGTGACGACTTCAGTCGTCCTTCCCCCCTTGGTAGTGACGACTTTAGTCG